>Ga0193753_10000151_pt1 | contig 64998 bp, 63 predicted proteins | sample H1c2metaG_FD_144925 | JGI IMG/M metagenome (GOLD analysis project Ga0193753, IMG submission 144925) | Soil microbial communities from a riparian zone of the East river system, Colorado, United States - H1c2 | ecosystem: Environmental > Terrestrial > Soil > Riparian zone | place: USA: East...
AGTTTATCTCTTTGTGAAAACTAACGAGCACGTCGTTGGCCAGTTCGCGTTCAGTAAAAGCGATGATCTCCAGTTCATCGGGGATCTCTGAAGAAAGGTCTTTGGCGCTATGCACTGCGATGTCGATGCTGCCATCGAGTAATTTCGCTTCAATGGCTTCGGTAAAGACTCCTTTGCTGCCGATCTTGGCTATGGATACATCCAGCATCGTATCACCGCGCGTTTCTATGGGAACGATCTCCGTAGTATAGCCGGAGGGTTTGATCAGGTTAGCAACATGTTGTGCCTGCCATAAGGCAAGCTTGCTGCCCCGTGTGCCGATGCGGATATGTTTGTTCATGGGTTTATGGTCTTAGAAAGTTGAAGGGACAGATCTAGAAAAATCATTTTGGCGCTTCCATTGCGCTCGAGATGGTAAGTAGCGTCGTTCATTAACACGTATGATCGTTCGATCTTTTCGACGTTCATTACTTTACTGAAATCCTGTATGAATTTCAATTCATCACCGCGGGTTCTGCTCATATCCGTTGCCCCCGATATGTTCAGCAGCGTCTCTCGCATCATATTCATGCTGTAAGCCATGAGGTTCTTTTGACTGAGTTTGTCCAATGCGTGATAGTTATCGGCAATTGATACCAACGAAAAGTAGTTCTTTTTAAAACATGCTCTCATCCATTCGCCGAAACGCATCGCATTATCGTCTTCTTCCGAATCGATCAACTTAAGCGCGTGATTCAGATTTCCTTCGGCCAACTGCGTGATCCTTGCTGCTTTACTGTCATCGACCCCTTCCTTCGTGGTAAGGTGATTCTCAATGATCTTATCGCTTAACAACGGAACGCTAACGATTTGGGTCCGGGAAATGATCGTGGGAATGAGCTTTTCGGCAGCATTCGTCACCAATATGAAGTAGGTATAGGGAGCAGGTTCTTCGAGGATCTTCAACAACCCATTGGCAGCCGATGGATGCATGAGCTCAGGCTGCCAGATGATCATTACTTTATATTGACTCTCAAACGGTTTTAAGGAGAGGGTCTTGATGATCTCTCTGCTTTCTTCGCGTGAAATTATCGCTTGTTTGTCCTCGCCGCCATAGTAAGTGGTCCAGTCGTTCAAATTTCCGTAAGGCTGTTCCAGCAGGAAGGCTCGCCACGATTTCATCGTCTCGGCTTTGAATCGGTCCTCATCTTTATCGCCCTTAACGTTGCTGACCGGGAAAACAAAATGCGTATCCGGATGGATGTATTTATTGTTCTTGGTGCAGGCCGCACACGTGCCGCACGAATCGGCGCCACGATTTTCACAATGCAGGAAAGTTGCAAAGGCTAAAGCCAACGGCAAGTTCAGTGCGCCTTCAGCTCCTACGAACAGCTGGGCATGCGCCGTATGGTGCTTCGCCACAGCCGCAGTGAGCATGGCTTTAACTTCATCGAGACCAGGGACTGCGGAAAATTTCATATTGTCTTTTTCTCCCAGGTTCTCCCAGGCGTAGTCATGTTGAACACGTGGGCCAGGATATCCCTGTCCAGCTTATTAACATCGATATCCTTTCGCTCCATCACACGTTTTGCAGTTTCTAATGCCTTTTCAAATTTGTAGGTCATCCATCCATCACCACCTCCCCAGCTGAAAGAGGGGACAAAAACCGGAGGCAGGCCGCTTCCAAAAATATTGGCGCTGACTCCCACAACGGTTGCGGTATTGAACATAGTATTGATAGCGCTTTTACTATGGTCACCCATCATGAGTCCGCAAAATTGCAGACCAGTCTTCGCTACCTGATGCGTGGCATGATTCCATAATTTAATACTAGCGTAGTTGTTTTTGAGATTCGAGGCGCTTGTGCCGGCGCCAAGGTTGCACCATTCCCCGATAACAGCGTTGCCCAGGTATCCATCGTGGGCCTTATTGCTATACCCGAAAAGTACGGTGTTGCTTATTTCTCCACCCACTTTAGAGTACGGACCCACGGTTATGTCGCCGCGCATCTTTGCACCCATGTTCACATGACCGGACTCACACAAGGCAAAGGCGCCACGAATGACGGCGCCCTCTTGTATGATGCTATTCTTTCCAAGGTATATGGGACCTGTCTCCGCATTGAGGACGGCACTCCTGATATACACCCCCTCTTCAAGGAAGATGTCGTCCTCATTGTAGGTTTTCGTATGCTTGTCTGTCAATGGAGCAGATTTTCTGCCTGCAGTCAGAACATTGAAATCACTTCTGATCTCTGTCGCGTTGTTCCTGAAGATCTTCCAAACCTGATCTATTATTGTAACGTCCTGCGCGTATTCGACAACGTTCTGCTTTGTCATTTCAGCCACAGGATTGTTGGCGGCAAGCAGTAGGGTGTCTTTAACTAAGAAATATCCCTGCGGCAATGCGCGTATAGCATCCGTTAACTTAAGATCAGGGCAGAGCGCGCCGTTGATAAGCATGTTGTCGGCTTCATTGCGCAGTTTGAATTTTGCCTGCAGATATAATTCCGTCTGAAAACTGGTGCTAGCCTGCAGCCACTTCTCCCACTTTTCCGCTATCGTCATGATGCCGATCCTTATCGATGCAACCGGCCTTGTGAGCGTGAACGGAAAAAGATTTATCCGGATCTCGGGGTCGTCAAAGAGGATCACGTTCATTCCTCAAAAATAAGAGCAGAACATTAAGGAAGAAGGGATCGAAACGATTAATTCGGGATTTCTCAATGGCCGGTAAACTCAAGTCAACAAAAAAGCCTCTGTTTCCAAAGGCTTTCATTCGTTATTTGTAAAGAAGCGATTAGGCTTTCTTTTGATACTTGTTCTTGAACTTCTCAACACGTCCAGCCGTATCCACAAAAAGTTTCTTTCCTGTGAAAAAAGGATGGGATGCAGAACTTACTTCGACCTTGATAACAGGGTATTCCTTGCCATCTTCCCACTTGATCGTTTCTTTCGTGTTCGAAGTAGACCTGCTCTTGAACTTGGTGTCGCTGGAGGTATCCCAAAAGATAACCTCTTTATACTCAGGATGAATGCCTTTTTTCATATCGATTCTGTGTTTTTTTCCTCTAAAAGGACTGCAAAGATAGGGATCCAAAAAGAATAAACAAAGGACGATTCCCAACTTTTCCACCAGGCTCCGATGGCGCCAAAATGACTATTTTGCGCACTTTAACCAGCATTCAATGAGGATTAGCCTGTTTGCTCTGTTCTTTTTTGGTTTTCTAAGGGTGACGCTTAGAAAACCAAAAAATGCCCCCCTCAATGAAGATTATTACCACACCATTGACAGGTACGAAGTTAAATCAGGGCAGATAACCCCGCACTTTTTCACCAACGTCAAACCCTATAAAAGAAGCGACATCGTAGCATTTGCGGACTCCAGTCAGCAACTGGGCCAATTTGTCTCCAAATCCGATGTTTTCAACTTCGAATATCTGAGGAACGACAGCTGGGAATGGTCGCGGGCAGAAACCAGCGACAGCAGGCACAAACCATTTCTAAAGATCCTCTACAAGAAAAAGTCCGACCTGTTTCATGTGGACCAGCCTGAATTTGAACTTCATGTCAATCCAGTACTGTACTTAGGCGCAGCAAACGACTCCAGGCGGGACGATATGCTCTTTATCAATACCAGGGGAGTCGAGGTGCGTGGCATGGTCGATCGTAAGGTCGGCTTCTACGCGTACTTCACCGACAATCAGGCTGTGTTGCCCTCTTATGTATGGGAGCAGATGTCCTTGAATCCGGTAATTCCCCATGAAGGATTCTGGAAAGAATTCAAAGACGGAAAAGGTGTCGACTTTTTCCAGGCGCGGGGATATATCACTTTCGAAGCGACCCGTCATATTAACCTTCAATTCGGACACGACAGATTCTTTATAGGCAACGGATACCGTTCGCTGATTTTCTCAGACTATTCGCCGCCAGCGTGGTTCATCAAAGGCAACGTGAAGGTATGGAAGCTCAATTATCTCTTCCTCGTCAATCAGATGACCGCAGATGTACAGGGAAACATCACTGGACTAAAGTCTTCGTCCGGAGGGTATCCCAGCAAATTCACCGCGTTTCACCAGCTTAGTATTAATCTTGGCAAAAAGTTTAACCTGGGAATATTCGAAGCGGTGGCATTCAGCAGCGATGATTCTACCGGCACTGATCATTTCCGCCTCGATTACCTCAACCCCCTGATTTTTTACAGGGCGATCGAACAACAAAACGGCAGCAGTGACAATGTGCTGTTGGGTATAGATTTTAAATGGCTGGTCGTTAAAAAGCTATCGATCTATGGCCAATTCGTCCTTGACGAATTTGTGCTTGACCACATCAAGGACGGGGACGGATGGTGGGCGAACAAGTACGCCATACAGGCAGGCGCAAAATATATTGACGCGTTTGGCGTCCCTAATCTAGACCTTCAGGGTGAAGTGAACATGGTACGACCCTATACTTATTCGCACAATACTAATTACGCTAACTATAGCAGTTATCGTCAGCCAATAGCCCATCCTTTGGGTGCTAACTTTAAGGAGGTCATCGGAATCCTGCGTTATCAGCCCACTCCCAGACTAAACATTACTGGGAAACTAATCTATATTAACACCGGTCGTGATTCGACGGGCGTGAATTGGGGAGGGGATATTTTGAAAGACAACAGAACGCGCGAGCAGGAATATGACAACGAAATAGCACAAGGCATTACAAATGATATTCTGTATGGAACGCTGACGGCGTCCTGGCAACTCAAGCATAATCTTTTTATCGATGCCAACATCGTGATCCGCAAAAGCGAGAGTGACCTGGCATTGTACAACAATAATACGACTGTAAGTTCACTAGCTTTGCGGTGGAACATTGCCCGCAGACTCTACGAATTCTAATGATGAAGATCTATTTACGAATCCTACAATATGCGCCGGGCGCGGGTTCACAATTCTTTAAGTTCCTCATTTTCTCATTGTTCGCTTCGATCTTTAATGCGGTTTACCTGGCGCTTCTTCAGCCCATGCTCGATCTGCTGTTCGTACAAAAGATCAACAACAAGATTCCGGCATTACCTGAATTTTCATTATCACTAGGCTATCTCCGCAGTTGGTTCCAGTATCATTTTTACGATTCGCTTCAGAGCAACGGGCCGGTGCAGACGCTGATGTACGTATGCTTGTCCATTATTTTCTTCGTGCTCTTATCCAATATCTTTCGCTACATGGAAAGGATGGTTGCTTCACGGCTAAAGGTTGACGTTGTCAAAAATCTGCGCACGGAAATGTTCCGGAATGTATCGCAGCTTCACATTGGTTTTTTTAGCGACCAGCGAAAAGGCGATCTGATATCACGGTTTACAAACGACGTTAGTGAAGCGGAGAACACCGTGGTTAACGGATTCAAAGCGATCAAAGAGCCGATCACCCTGATCATTTTCCTGACGATGCTGTTCATGATCTCCGTGAAGCTTACCCTATTCACCTTGGTGGTACTGCCCATCACGGGAGGCGTGATCGCGGCGATCATCAAGCAGCTCAAGAAGCGTGCGGTTCAAAGCCAGGAAGCTATGGGGCGAATTGTCAATATCCTGGACGAGGCCTTCAGCGGAATGCGCGTGATCAATGCTTTCAATGCCAGGAATTTCATATTGGGTAAGATCGATACGGAGACTTCATACCATCGCAAGGTCAACTTGTCTATGTCACGGCGCAATGAACTGGCTTCACCGCTTTCTGAGTTGCTTGGCATCACGGTAGTGGCTGCAATCTTATTTTATGGAGGTCAATCAGTGATGTCCGGAACAGGTGATTTGACACCATCTTCCTTCCTTACGTTCCTCACCATCTACGCCAACATGATACAACCCGCCAAGAACTTTTCAAATGGCATTACTTCTCTACAGAAGGGCGTTGTCTCTGCGCAGCGGATCTTTTCCATCATTGATACCAAATCCAGTATTGTTAACAAACCGAACGCTATCAAGCTTATTGAATTCAAAAAAAATATTGTCTTCAGTAACGTGAACTTCGCGTACGATAAAGAATTCGTTTTGAAAGACATCAACCTTGAGATTCAGAAGGGTAAGACCATTGCCCTGGTAGGTTCGTCCGGAGGCGGCAAGTCAACGCTCGCGGATCTCATTCCACGCTTTTACGACCCAACATCCGGACAGGTAATGCTGGATGGTATTCCTTTGCCGGACTATGAGCTTGAGTCGTTGCGAAAAGTAATGGGCGTCGTTACGCAGGAATCTATTTTATTTAATGATACCATCTTCAACAACATTGCTTTTGGTATGCCACACGTCGGGGAAGAGGATGTCATCCAGGCTGCGAAGGTTGCCAATGCGCACGACTTCATTCTCCAAACAGAGGACGGTTATCAAACGCTCATCGGCGAAAGAGGATCAAAGCTATCTGGCGGGCAACGGCAAAGGTTGAGCATTGCACGCGCTGTGTTGAAGAATCCTCCTGTGCTTATTTTGGATGAAGCAACGTCGGCATTGGATTCAGAGTCAGAACGCCTTGTACAGGATGCATTGACAAACCTGATGAAGAACAGAACATCGATCGTTATTGCTCACCGGTTGAGTACGATCCAGCACGCTGACGAGATCATCGTCATTCAACAAGGAGAGATTATCGAGCGCGGAAGACACGATTCACTGATCAGCCTAAACGGTGTCTATAAAAAGCTGATCGAGATTCAAAAGCTTTGAAAGACAAAATCATGTCGTCATAGCCGCGCCGCGTGAGGATCTGTTGCTGGCGCAAGTCTTCCTTGATAATTTTTCGAACGTATACACTATACGGGAGACTTGTGCCTACGATGCGGCAGTCTTCAGACTGCCGCATGACCGCCTAAGTCTGAAGACTTAGCGCATGAAAGGCACAAGTCTCCCACCAAGTTCGGAAGTCTTAAAGTTTGTTGAGGAAGACTTGCGCCAGCCAAAATAACCTGACCAAAAAAAGTCAACAAATCCTTCTTTTCGACACGAGCATCCATTTAACCTTGAAACCTTAAACTTTTTCGCTTACCTTTAACGAAGGCACATGCCGCTTCCTCCATGAGCAGAAACAGAATTATCTTTTATCTTGTATTCCTGACCTTTCACATCCTCGCATTCATCTTCACGTTGCGAATACAGGACTTTGAATTCTTAACCAGGATCTATCAGCACATAGCACTGTTTAAGTATATCACGTTTTTTGGAATATTATTAGTGCTAACAGATATTGTTTGGTCATGGATCGTTAATCGAAGTGTTAAGAATGAAAATGCTGCGCTCACGCACGAGCTCAACACGTTGAAGGCAAAACTCTTTGATCTTCAGGAGACGCAAAAACAAGTTGAGGCCGCCAAGAATGCTCCGAAGATCAAGTAGTCTATTGAGTAAAAAAGCCAGTCATTAGAAAATTTTATTTGTTCACTCTGCGCAGTGAACAAAATTTTATTCTGTGCTTGAATTGGACGGTCAACACTAACTGGTTCTCTGAAGCGATAAAAAGAGTCGCTTCTCACCTTATACTCACCTTATACTCACTCTATTCTCACACCGTAGGCAAAGTAGGTGTATTGAAGCAATGCCAGGACCAAATAAAATACTGAATCTATCGTTTGGGTCATTTTTACTTAAATGTATTTTTTATGGTCGCGAAAACCTTTGGCGGAGCTGTGCACGGCGTGGACGCCAGGACGATCATGGTTGAAGTCAGTGTTGGACAGGGCACCAAATTCTTTATGAGTGGTTTACCCGATAGCGCGGTAAAGGAAAGTCAGCATCGGGTAGAATCGGCTTTGAAAAGTGGTGGATACTTTATGCCGAGAAATAAAACTGTTGTCAATCTTGCTCCTGCAGACTTGCGGAAAGAGGGATCTGCGTATGATCTGCCCATCGCACTGTGCGTCCTACGGGCATCAGGTCAGCTGATCACTGACAAGCTTGAGGAATTCATCATTATGGGCGAGCTCACACTTGATGGAACTTTACGTTCCATACGCGGCGTGTTACCCATCGCGCTGCAAGCAAAGAGACAAAAATTCAAGGGATTCATTTTACCATCAGACAACGCTCGCGAGGCCGGCATCGTAAATGAGCTCGATATTTATCCCGTAACAACATTGCGGGAGGCTGTCGATTTTCTTGAAGAGAAGATCAAGATTGAAAAAGTGACTGTCGACACGAAAGCCGTGTTTGCTACAAAATTGAATCACTATGATACCGACTTCAAAGATGTTCAGGGACAGGAAAACATCAAGCGCGCCATGGAGATCGCGGCGGCAGGGGGTCATAATGTGATCATGATCGGCCCACCAGGCGCCGGCAAGACGATGCTTGCCAAACGACTCGCCACAGTGCTGCCGCCACTGACGCTCAACGAAGCTTTGGAGACCACTAAGATTCATTCGGTGGCGGGCAAACTGGGACGCGAAACCGCCCTCATTACGACGCGTCCCTTTAGATCGCCGCATCACACCATATCAGATGTAGCATTGGTAGGCGGCGGTGGAAATCCGCAGCCTGGAGAAATTTCACTGGCTAACAATGGCGTTCTGTTCCTCGATGAATTGCCGGAGTTTAAGCGTTCTGTTTTGGAAGTGATGCGTCAGCCTATGGAGGAACGACGCGTCACGATTTCGAGGGCTAAGGTCTCGATTGAGTATCCGGCGAATTTCATGTTAATAGCGAGTATGAATCCGTGCCCATGCGGATACTTTAATCATCCTGAAAAAGAATGTGTTTGCGGCCCCGGGATTGTCCAGCGATACCTCAGCAAAGTCAGTGGTCCTTTATTGGATCGCATTGACCTGCATGTCGAAGTAGTGCCAGTAAGTTTCGATGAGATGACTGCAAATCGTCACGCTGAAAACAGTGAACAGATCAGGCATCGCGTCGTTAAGGCCCGGGAAATACAAACTGCCCGATTTAAGAATGATACGTCTGTATACTGCAACGCCATGATGCCTTCGAACATGGTCAAGCACATCTGCTCGATCGACGACAAGGGCCGTAGTTTGTTGAAAACGGCCATGGAGCGAATAGGATTATCAGCCAGAGCTTACGATAGAATCTTAAAGGTATCCAGAACCATTGCCGACCTGGCTGGCGCAAACAGAATAGACATAGATCACTTATCAGAAGCGATTACATATCGCAGCCTTGACAGGGAAGGTTGGTCGGGATGAAAACGATTGCACCGTCCAAAAACGGTGCTTTCTATTGTTAAACGGTGTATTTTCAGGCAGCCCTTTCAAAATTTGCCTCGCACCGCTATCTTTGAAGGATGTGAAGCGAAAAAAACACCATTTTTCCTCATTCCTTGTCGGCTTTTGATCTTAATCTAAAAAAAATCTTATGAATTGTCGTTTTTGTAAAGCGCCACTCAACAACAAGTTTGTAGAGCTGGTGAACAGTCCGCTGTCCAACGCATTCTTAACGGAGGCTCAACTCAACGAACCTGAGGTCTACTTTCCGTTAACCATTTATGCCTGTACAAAGTGTCATCTTGTTCAGATCGATGAGTACAAGAAGGCGCAGGAGATATTCAACAGCGATTACGTTTATTTTTCATCATACTCTACCAGTTGGGTTGCTCACGCCAAGCGCTATGTCGAATCCATGACAAAGCGATTTGGGTACAACAAGGATTCGCTGGTCATCGAGATCGCTTCAAATGACGGCTACCTCCTTCAACACTTCAAGAATAATGGCGTGCCTGTATTGGGTATCGAGCCTACCAAGAATACGGCTAAGGTTGCTATTGATAAAGGTATTCCTTCAGTCACTGAATATTTCACAACAGCATTTGCCAAATCACTGGTTGCAAAGGGCACAAAGGCCGACCTGGTGTTGGGTAAGAATGTGTTGGCCCACGTTCCGGACATCGATGATTTCGTTGAAGGTCTTAAGACCATCTTGAAACCGAACGGCGTTGTAACGATGGAATTCCCCCATTTGTTGAGGTTGGTTGAACAGTGCCAATTCGATACGATCTATCACGAACACTATTCTTATTTGTCGTTCACAACAGTTCAAAAAGTATTTGCGGCACACGGCCTGGAACTTTTCGACGTTGAAGAACAGCCTACACACGGCGGGTCGTTGCGCATCTTCGGGAAGCACGCTGCCGATACAACGAAAGAGATCACAGCCAACGTGAAGAACATGCTTGCCAAAGAAAAAGACGCTGGCATGACTTCGGTGGAATACTATAAGAATTTCCAGGGCCAGGTAGATAATATCAAGCACAACTTCCTCCGTTTCCTGTTGGAAAAACAGAGCGAAGGAAAGAAGGTCATTGGTTACGGCGCAGCTGCCAAAGGAAATACACTGATCAACTATGCCGGAGTGAAAGGCAACGACCTCATCAACTTTGTGGTGGACGCGGCGCCTTCCAAGCAGGGAAAATATCTTCCAGGAAGTCACATTCCCGTATACGATCAACCAAAGATCAAAGAATATAAGCCTGACTACGTGATTATCTTCCCCTGGAATTTAAAGGAGGAGGTTATGGAACAGCTTGCATATATAGGTGAATGGGGCGGTAGATTTGTCGTCTTCGTTCCTGGCGTGCAGGTTTATGATGCCGCAGCGGTGGTCAGCCGCTGATCTCGGCCTTACATATCTTAGCGGTTCGATTTATCCGCTTCTTGCCATTCAGCCGTGAGAAATAAAATCATTGTATATGGATCGATGCTGGCGATACTGGTATTCCTGCTGAAATGGCTGGAATACCGGTATCTCATCCATGCGTTGTCCATCGAGTTCTACGCTGGCTTAATAGCCGTCTGCTTTGTCATTCTTGGGGCGTGGATAGGGTCGCGCCTTACCCATAGAAAAAAAATCATTGTTACTACCTCCTTTGAGTTGGATCCCGAAAGGTTGAGGCTTGCCGGTCTCAGCAAACGGGAGCTTGAAGTGCTGCAACTTATGTCTGAAGGCAATTCGAACCAGGAAATTGCCGACAAGCTATTTGTATCGGCCAGCACGGTGAAAACGCACGCCGCCAACTTATTTGTAAAGCTCGACGTCAAACGACGGACCCAGGCCATTCAAAAGGCCAAGCAGCTCAGTCTTATTCCCTAATACTTTTGGCTGATTTAGATTAGTTTTGATGAAATCATCCTTTTGGATGAGTGTCAGGACGGCTCATTCAGTTTGTTTTGATGAAAAACAAAATCATGAGAAAAATAATTATAACCTACGGTCTGATCTCGGGCGCAATTGTCGCCGGTCTGATGTTCGCCACCATGCCTTTTTGGAAGAGTGGTGTTCTCAATTTCAAAAATGGCGAAGCGGTCGGGTACACGACGATGGTGATCGCGCTGTCTTTGATTTTTTTCGGAATAAAGTCCTGCCGCGATAATTTCTTTCAAGGCACGATCACTTTCGGCCAGGGCGTCAAAGTTGGTCTGCTCATCACGCTGATCGCGGCGGTGATGTACGCTTTGGCGTGGGAGGTTTGCTACAATACTGTGGCGACTGATTTCATCGACAAAATGTCGGAGCATTACATCTCCGAAGCGAAAACCAAAGCAGCAAGCCCAGCAGAGGTAGAGGCGGCCGTGGCGGAGATGGAAGACTTCAAACAGTGGTATTCGAATCCGTTTCTTCGGTTTGGTATGACACTTACGGAAATACTACCCGTCGGTGTGATCATCACACTGATCAGTGCAATGCTGCTTCGTAACAAACAGGTCTTACCCGCACTTCAGAATTCTCGCTAAACTTTACGATATGAAAAAAAGAGTGACAGGTATTGGTGGCATCTTCTTTAAATGTGAAGATCCCAAAGCATTGACAGCATGGTATGGTCAGCACTTGGGTTTGGACGTTACCCAATGGGGCAGCACCTTTCAATGGAAAGACTTGCTGAAGCCGGATGCTAAGGTTCCAGCCCGTACGGAATGGAGTCCATTTCCCAAAGACACAACTTATTTTTCGCCCAGCGAAAAACAGTTCATGTTCAATTACCGGGTGGAGGATCTCGTTGCATTGCTGGAAGAGCTTCGTAAAGAGGGTGTTGTGGTGGTCGGAGAAATGCAGGAATTTTCCTACGGAAAATTCGGCTGGATCATGGATCCGGAGGGAAATAAAATAGAGTTATGGGAGCCCAAGGATGATGAATTATGACGGATTTTTTTTGTTCTTAGTGAACAAACAATTCTGCTATGAACGAACCATTGATCGACACGTGGCGCATACACAATCGCATCAACCTGTATCTGCTGGACAGCCTGGATGAGTCATTTTTAAAGGACGTTTCGGCGTCGAAAGGAAGGACTGTCGGGGCGCAGTTTGCGCATGTTCACAACGTTAGGCTGTTGTGGGCCAAGGCAGCAGCGCCAGAATTCCTGGACGGCGTCGATAAATTTGAGCAACCGGATGAGCTGACAAAGCCAATACTCAAAAATGCCCTTGAGAAATCGTCCCACGCCATTGAATTGCTGTTGGCTAAAGCGTTCAGTGAAGGAAAGCTCAAGGGTTTTAAGCCACATCCCCAGGCATTCCTGGGTTACCTCATTTCTCACGAATCGCATCATCGCGGTCAGATCATGCTCACCCTAAAGCAATCCGGTCACCCCGTCGACAAAAAAATAGCCTTCGGCATCTGGGAGTGGGGCGTCCGTTAGAATCACCCAATCCCCAAATAGCAGCGCTACATATTGTGCAGGGTAATCACAATAAGAACCACCCAAGCAATCACTAAATCACTAAATTCCCATACTCCCCCATACTGTGTTATTATTCTGGCATGCATCCAGCTGTCAGTCCAATCACCCAATCACAAAATCACCCAATTCTCAAATCACTAAATCACTAAATCACTAAATTTTATCTTCGTAAGTTGTCTTTTCAATAGCAGGTGAAACTTTTTTTACCCTCAACACATCAGACAGAAAACGTCCTCTTATGCTTAAAAATCTCCTGAAGATTGCGTTTCGCAACATCATCAAAGATCGTACGTATAGTGCCATCAATATTTTCGGACTCACCATCGGCATTACTTGCAGCCTGTTTTTGCTGATGTACATCCTCGATGAGGTGAGCTACGACCGCTATCATAAGAACGCGGCAAATATCTATCGGGTTATCTCCAATATCAAGGAGCCGGACAATGCATTCACCTGGGCGGTTGCGCAAATACCACTGGCGGAGGAAATAAGGGACAATTATCCTGAGGTGGTGAACGCGGTGCGTTTTTTCGGAACGGCCAGGACGCTATACAAGAACGGTGACAAACAGTTTTACGAGCAGGAATTTTATCTCGCAGATTCGACAGTTTTTGACATGTTCACCTATTCGTTCATCGCAGGTGATCCAGCCACAGCGTTGGACAATCCGTTTTCAATGGTGCTTACAGAAAAGATGGCCATCAAGTACTTTGGTAGTGCACAGGCCGCTTTAGGCCAATCACTACAAAACCTTAAAAAGGAAGAGCACAAGATCACAGGTATAATCAAAGACGTACCACTGAATTCTCATTTTAGATTTGATGCGCTTATTTCAAGGAGTACGCAACCAGGCTACAACTCCAACTGGGGCAACTTTGGCGTTTTCACTTATCTCCAGCTGCCTCCAGGATATGATCTGACCAAGATGCAGGCCAGCCTCGACAAGGTCATCAAAGAAAAGGTAAACCCCATTTTTGATCAGTACAATATCAAGATCCGATATGAGCTTCAGCCTATCGTGGACATACACCTTTACTCCAAGATCCAGGATGAGGCTGAGGGAGGAGGTGACATTTCATACATCTACATCTTCGGCGCCGTCGCGGCTTTCATGCTCTTCATTGCCTGTATAAATTACATGAACCTTGCCACGGCGCGTTCTGCCAACCGCTCTAAGGAAGTTGGCATCCGCAAAGTAATGGGCTCGCTTCGTCCACAACTGATGCTGCAGTTCATTACAGAATCCTTGGTCATTGCATGCCTTGCGCTCGTCGTCAGCATGATACTGATCTACGCCTTGCTGCCGGGCTTTAACACCTTAGCAAGCAAAGAGCTTCCTTTCGGCTACATTTTGCAACCCACCGTCCTCTTCAGCCTGATCGGCATTGTGTTTTTTGTCGGCGTCATCGGCGGAAGTTATCCCGCATTTTACCTGTCGGGTTTCAATCCTGTCACCGTGCTCAAGGGTAAACTGGCATCGCGCGGCGGAACGGTCATTTTTCGAAAGGGACTTGTTGTTACACAGTTTGCGATATCGATCTTCATGCTTATATCAACATTGATCGTGTTCGATCAGCTCCAATACATCAGGAATAAAGACCTCGGCTTTGACAAAGCCAGAATTGTGCGAATCGAGATGACGGAACAAGACATGCGCGCCAAAGAAAACGTGATCGTAGAAAAACTTAAACAAATACGAGATGTGGCGGGGGTAGGTACTGCGAATGCTTCGCCGGGACAGGGCATTGGCAAAAACCTGTTTAAGGTAGAGAGCGAGGAGGGCAAGATGGAGGACCGCGGTATAGATCTCTTTGGAGCCAATTATGATTTTGTGAAAACAATGGGGATGTCCATCGTAGAGGGTCGCGATTTTTCACGGGACATTCCATCAGACACAACGTATGCGGTATTGGTTAATGAAGCGATGGTGAAACGAATGGCGTGGAAGAATCCCATTGGTAAGAAGTTTGTCGTACCAAACGATGATCCGAAAAATGTATTTGAAAAGCGGGTAGTCGGCGTGATCAAAGACTATCATCAGAATTCGCTGTACGACGCGATCGAACCTTTAATGATCGTACTGGATAAGAATCATAATTACATTTTCGTCAGGACCGCCACGGGCGATATCAAGAAATCGATGGTTGCCCTGGAGGCGGGATGGAAAGAAATATTTCCAAACAACGCATTTGAATACGAGTTTTTGGATCAGGATTTTAATTCCCAGTACAAAGCGGACGAAAAACGAAGCCAGATTTTTACTGCTTTTTCCGGCCTTACGGTGTTGATCGCTTGCCTTGGATTGCTCGGTTTGTCAGCATTCACCACGCAACAGCGCACGAAAGAGATCGGCGTTCGAAAAGTGATAGGTGCAACGATGACCAGCCTGGTCGTGCTGGTTTCACGCGAATTTTTCCTGCTCGTGGGTATTGGTATGGTGCTGGCATTTCCAGCCGCCTGGTACTTTACCGATGGCTGGCTTCAGAATTTCGCGTACCGTATTCAATTGGAAGGGGAGTGGCTCACGTTCGTGATGTCTGCCGTCATCGCCTTCGTGATCACCTTGCTCACTGTAGGATATCACGTCGTCAGAGCGGCCTCAGCCAATCCCGTAAAATCATTGCGCGACGAATAGGTTTTTTACCGTCTTTACATGTCGTAGCAGAGTGACTTGTCTCAAGCACTCTGCGTCATAGCCGCACGCTTCCGGATCGAAGCGCCTCGACCCACGCTCCACCATCATTATATGGTTCTACAATTGATGCTGATCAAAGTGTGTACCTTCGATAACGCAGAGTTTTCGCCGCGGCGAATAACTCTGCTACGACGTCAAACGAGTAAACCTTTCACTTTTCACTATTTACTTTTCACTCTGTCTTACTGCACATCGGCATCGAACGCGCTGTTCAATATCTTGCCATTCCGCTTCATCTGGATCCATATTCGATAATGCCCTGCTGAAGGAAATGAATACGGAAAAGAAACCATCGAATGCTCAGGATGCGTCGGATCGAACTGGTCATGGTTCATGTTGCCCATAAGGAGTTTCTCGCGTTCGACTACGGTCATTGCGTTAAGCCTCGCTACCGTATGGTCTATGCTGTCCATAAACGCTGTTGACCTCGGCATTCTATCAAGGTTAATTGGTCCCGTAGCACTTTCAACCCTTGTTAACAGCGCTTGCTGAGAGGCCATTGAATAACTGCCGACAGGGTGAAGGTGAATGAAAACACTACCATCGGCCTTCATGATCACAGCATGCCCTGCCATGCCAAGGTAAGGTTCAAGCAACGCGGGTTTCCCGTTTTCATCCTGCAAATTGAATTTCAGTGAATACAATGTATTGGAGATAAGCGGTGTGACAGGAGAATGTTCCCATGTTATTGTAGAACCATCGGCAAGTGGCAGACGGATGCCCGGCTTGCCACAGATGATAACATTATCCTCAGGCACTTTGGCAGTTGCTTCTGGCGTTATAGGATTTGTGAAGAAGTAAGTATCATCGGGATCAAGCGCTATGGAATCAAGTGAAGCGAACGCTACGTTGTTGCCGGAAGGCGATACGTCAAATGTATCGGGAATAGTCTCCGAAAATCCACTCATGCGGGTAACATCCGCGAACACCAGATACTTTCCTTCCGGAAGCCGGGGCATCGGTGCAACAAATGTGAGCGAGTCCTTGCGTTTTGGATGCAAGTGCGCAAACACATCCATTGATCCTGATCTGACCATGAACATGTGCATCAGCTTGCCGTGATCGGGGATAATGTAACTTAGGTTGCGTGTAAAGGTCAGGTTGGTGAGTCTTGCCGTATCGAGCGAAAAATTAAGCACATAGCCATCGCCTTTGCGAACCATGGTGGTGTTGGCCTTGAAGGGCCGGTACATGTATCGCTGATAGTCATTCGCCAAGCCACTCCACCAACTCTTCCCACCATAAAGCAATGAAATGATCACAACAGCGCTGATCGCTGCTCCCCACAATCTTTTCCGCCGCAGGTCGCCGCCGGCAACGCCATCGGGTCTTACGAGGCTGTCACTGACGCTTACGCTAATGATCGTCACCATGAGCACCACCAGCAGTACGCCAAGGGCAAAGAGCGTCCATCCCAATGATGCATCCATTTTTTTCTGAGAAGTGGAGATTGCCATAACAGGAACGATAACCATTCCGGATTTGGCGTTACCCTTTACTTCGATCTCTATCGCCCAGGTTCCAGCATCCATCAGCCAGATCAGTCCGCGATAGTGACCAGGCTCGCCCGGAACAGGTTTCATTTCGTCTGCCTGTGGTGTGCCTCCGCCACCGGCGAACCAGAACACAGGTTTTGCCCAGATGGTATTGATATCCCGTCCGTCGGTGAAGATGTCAACGGTTGCGGTACCCGGTATCACATCGGGTGGATTAATGAGTACCATCACCGGATAATCGCCTGCCTTTCCTTCAAACGTCACACCAGGACTCCCGATATGCGCATCCATGGTCAGTGGAACCAAACAAACAATCGCCGCGTACAGAAAAATTTTCTTCATCCGATTTCACTTTTCACCTTTAACTTTTCACTCTTGGTTTTTATGCTCGTCTTCATCGCACAATTCTTTTCATCCATTTCCCCCACGACAATCCAACGCGCGAACTGATGATGGCGATCGCACTGGCAATTGGAATACCTACGAACCATTCACTCAAAGACGATATCATCCATGGACCGTATGCATAACGGTATTCCCAATTCGGATCCGATCCGAAGTACCATTGTGACGTACCGAAAAACCAATGTCCCTTGGAGGCCATGAGTACGCTACCAAATGGCCACTGGACGATCAAAAGAATCAATACAAAAGATATTCCATATAGCACAGCACGGATCCACGCATTTTTGTTTTGTGCCCGCCGCGTAATAATATCGATGAGTATAGCAGGAAAAACAATAAGCAGTGGAAATTCAAATGGTTGGAAAGCCGTGATTGGATTTAATACAGGACCCAGCCTTGGTGTTGCCGGAAAGAGTGGAAGGACCCAATTCATGATCATCAGGAACAAGGTATAAACGATGGCAGGATGTGTTGCTCCCCAGCGCGACCGTGAGGCCACGGAAAGTGAAACGAGAAACAGTGGAAATAAAAATCCCGCGATCTGATAGAACAACACGCCATGCATTTCGTGACGCCCGAGATATTCGGATGCCATGGTAAACGTCATCGCCAGGATAAATCCACCAGATAGCGCAATGAGTACGTTGGACCATTTTTGTACACTACTTTTCTCAGCGTTGACTTGCAGATTTTGAAATGACAGAACAGACACTACCGCACCGAATTGGATAGTGATCATCCCAAACAACAATATTGTATGCGGTGGCGAAAGGATCGTTACATCGAGTCCATAGGTATTATGCCACCAATCATCGAAAGGTGCAGACGTGAGCATGGCGATGGCGCCCCATATGCAAAAAAGATTTCCCAGGGAACCATAGAAGATACCCCAGAACCTGACACTCTTCGATCTTTCAATTGGCGTTCCCGCTATGGTGATCCGCAACACGCGGAAACCGGAAAATACTCCCGCAACCACGCCACCGAGATAAATGGCGAGATGAGGAGCAGAGAACAAACCATCCCTGCCAATGCTCGTATGCCACGATATATCCCATATCAGCCCGATCATGATGCTGAGTGAGGCGAGTACGATTACATTAAGGTAGAAGGGTGCGTGATTTTTTTGTGGACCACTATCCGGTGATTCCAACACAAAGGTTTCCATTCGACGGGGAGGTTAGCAGACCAATATATTGATTTGCGTACAATTAAAGGATAGATGAACAGAATTTCAAAATGTAACAATGAACGTTGTACCAACGTCGGTTTCGCTTTCAGCGCAAATTTTGCCGCCCAGGGCTTCTACCTGTGTTTTCACCAGGAAGAGACCAACGCCTCGCGCATCCTTATGTTCGTGAAAAGTTTTATGCAACCCGAAAAGTTTATCACCAAACCTTTCCATATCAATGCCCTGGCCGTTGTCACTAACTTTTAGTATCGTCAAGTTTTCTTTCGAAGAAGTTGTAGCACGGATCAGTGGCTTGCGTTCGGTCGATCTGTATTTAATGGCATTGCTGATCAGGTTTTGGAAGATGCTTTCGAGATAAGCCTTCGAATAATTTATCGTAGGCGCCTCTGAAAAGTCGAAGGAGATGTGCGCTTCGCACTGGATGAGGTCGCCCTCAAGAGATTGGACCACCTTATCAAATACTTCTTTGAATCGGATCTCGGCGCACTCAACTGTCGCGTCTTTCTTAACCTTAATAGTTTCCATGAGCTCGTTCATGGTCTCCGCCAGGTTATTGGAAACATTCTTAAGTTTTTCAAATATCTGCTGGTAGTCGGCTATCGTGCTGTTATTATCAAGCAGCCCGATCAGTGCCTTGATATTTCCAATGGGTGAACGGAGATTATGTGAAATGATGTGTGCAAACTCATCCAGTTGCCGGTTTTGCTCCTGCAGATTCACGGCAAGCGCTTCCAGGTTTTGTTTTGAGCGCAACAACTCATCCTCAGATTTTTTCCGCTCCGTAATGTCAATGGCTATGCAGCAGTAGCCAATCAATTGCTCAGCCTCGTCCCATATCCCAGTAGTTGACAGTAATACCGGAAACCGTTTGCCGTCTTTGCGGATGTAGGTCCATTCGTGACGGTCTGGTGCCTTTTTTGTTTTGGGAACAACCGTCAAAACATTGATGGTCGGTTCTACTTCCACACCCAATTCAAGCGATAGTTGGTCGGCCCGTTCAATGAGTTGAAGACTGTCGTGCAGGATCAATGGAGTTGTTCTGCTGACCATTTCATCGGCCACATAGCCGGTAAGCTTTTCAGCAGCGCGGTTGAAACTTGTTATGATGCCGTCTTTGTTAGTGGATATGATGGACAGCTCTGTGGTATTGATGATAGACTCCTGAAGCGTATAGGCTTCAGCCAAAGCATTCAGGAAAAGTTCTTGCTGACCAGATTTCTTTCTCAATGACGTTTTTTCCACATCAATAGTTTGGGCTCCGTTGTAAAGTTAGGATTTTTAAAATAGCCTGAAAATCTTGATCAAAAAAGTATGGTTATCCAATAATACGTTGCCGCAGTGCCTCGAACACGATTACGGCCGCGGCATTTGAAACGTTCATTGAGTCAATTTTTCCCCGCATGGGAATGATGATCTTTTCATGTGCATGTTTTCTCCATAGGTCAGAGATGCCCGAAGCTTCAGTGCCCATCACAATCGCCGATGCGCCACGATAATCCATCGCGTAGTAAGGTGTGCTGGCTTCAAGGTCAGTGACAAAGACGCGAAACTTATTCTTCATCAACCATTGATGGGTGAGATCCGCCGTTGAGGACGCAGTCTGCATTGTAAACAGACATCCCACACTGGAGCGAATTACGTTAGGATTGTAAAAATCGGTTTTAGTCTCGCAGATGATTACGGCATCGAGATTAGCTGCGTCGGCAGTGCGGAGGATCGCGCCCAGGTTACCTGGTTTCTCAACCCCTTCCACGATAAGCACGAGTGGTTGTGGTCCAAGTTTTACATTTTCCAGTAAATGTTTCTTTTGCATCGCAACGGCAACCACACCCGTCGTGCTTTCGCGATAGACCATTTTCTCAAATACCTTTCTCTCAACCGGTATCAGCAAATTTTCATCATGCACAATGAGGGTCAACTCATCACTGGTCACAATGTCGGGACAAAAAAAGACAGTGATGAGTTTGTATTCTCCTGCAACCGCAAGGCTCAATTCGCGCATGCCTTCGATCAAAAACACCTGTTGGCTGTTCCGTTCACGTGATTTATCCAATGACAGAACATTTTTGATCTTCGGATTGTGAGGACTGGTTATGATCGGATGCATCCTGGTATTGACAAGCCTTAAAGTTATTCAAATCTAAGTTTCTTATAACTTTGGCTTAAACTTCATTTGAACAGTTGAGCCTTAAATTATTGCACCCTTCATCCTGGAAAGATTACGAGTTGATCGATTCAGGAAACTTCGAAAAGCTTGAAAGGTTTGGAAAATTCGTGCTCATCAGGCCCGAGCCGCAGGCACTGTGGCGCAAATCTCTTGCGGAAGAGGTGTGGAAAGAAAGTGCTCACGCAAAGTTTGTAAGGGAACAAACTGATAAGTTCAGATTCACAGACGACATTAAGGGCGGCTGGTCCAAGCAACCGGGTATGCCGGAAAGCTGGAACATCCAGTATCATTATGGCGAATTTACATTGAATCTTCGTTTGGCATTGACTGGGTTTGGACACGTCGGCCTTTTTCCGGAGCAAGGGTCAAACTGGAATTTCATTTATGATACTGTGCGCGGGTGGCCACTGCAGCAATCGAGGGTATTGAATTTGTTTGCCTATACTGGCGCTGCATCCGTAGTGGCGCGGGCGGCGGGGGCAACGGTCATCCATTGCGATGCCTCAAGACCAGGATTGAATTGGGCGAGTCAGAATATGGAATTAAACAACCTCAAGGATATCCGGTGGGTATACGAGGATGCGTTCAAATTTGTACGCCGGGAGTTGAAGCGAGGCAACAAGTACAACGGCATCATCATGGATCCACCGCCCTATGGAAGAGGACCGGAAGGGGAGAAGTGGACGTTGGAAGAGCAGCTCGAGGAATTGATCCATATGAGCAGTGGACTTTTAGAGAAGAAACATGGCTTTTTCATACTAAACATGTATGCGGTGGGCTTATCCCCACTTATCGGGCTCAATATTGCGAAATCCTATTTCGAGATGAATGAGCCAGAGTATGGTGAATTCTTCCTGCGATCAAAACAGGATAAGGATTTGCCCATGGGCACTTTTTTAAGATTTAAAGTATGATTATATCAAAAAAGGCGATTCACCAATATATCCCACTTATTGGTATCGTTTACAGCGAAAATTCATTCTGTCCCTGATGGTTACACAGAATTGTATACTGCCTTCATAATGTGCTTCTGGAACGTTTCTTTCCGTCTTCGAATAGCCGATTAATTATCGTATCTTTGCGCCTTAATTTTAAAAATACCGGGTATTTCAGGGAGTTATGGAAGTTAAGAAGATTAGGAATATTGCCATCATCGCACACGTTGACCACGGAAAAACAACTTTAGTTGACAAGCTATTGCTCGCGGGCCATCTTTTCAAGGATCATGAGCATCCTGGCGAGCTGATCATGGACAGCAATGACCTTGAGCGCGAACGCGGAATCACCATTCTTGCAAAAAATGTTTCCGTTCGATATAAAGACTTTAAGATCAATGTAATAGATACACCGGGTCACAGTGACTTTGGCGGAGAGGTGGAACGCGTTCTGAATATGGCCGATGGTTGCCTGTTGCTGGTAGACGCCTTTGAGGGACCAATGCCGCAAACGCGCTTCGTGTTGCAGAAAGCGCTTCAACTGGGCCTGAAACCAATCCTTGTCATCAATAAAGTTGACAAAAAGAATTGCACACCCGACGAAGTGCACGAACAGGTTTTTGAATTAATGTTTTCGCTTGACGCTTCTGAAGAGCAGCTCAATTTTCCAACCTTCTACGGTTCAGCCAAACAGGGATGGATGAGTAAGGACTGGAGAACACCCGAAACTGACATATCATCTCTTATCGAAGGGGTGATCGAATTTATTCCCGAACCAAAAGTTGACACAGGTACTACCCAGATGATGATCACCTCACTGGAATACTCTGCGTATATCGGACGGGTTGCTATCGGACGCGTTCAGCGCGGTTCGGTTCGGCCGGGCCAATTTATCGCCCTCGTGAAACGCGATGGCAAAATTGTTAAGACACGTATCAAGGAAGTATACATCTTTGAAGGATTTGACAAGAAGAAAGTAGATGAAGTGAATGCAGGAGAGATCTGTGCATTGGTAGGGTTGGAAGGTTTTGAGATTGGTGATACGGTTGCCGATATTGAGAAACCTGAGGCATTAAAGTCGATATCGATTGACGAGCCTACGATGAGCATGCTTTTCACGATCAACAACTCACCGTTTTATGCCAAGGAAGGAAAGTATGTTACATCCCGTCACATCAAAGAGCGCCTGGAGAAGGAACTGGAAAAGAACCTCGCTCTGCGGCTTGGCGAAACGGGTTCTGCCGACAGCTTTATAGTTTACGGTCGCGGCGTGCTGCACCTTTCTGTATTGATTGAGACCATGCGCCGCGAGGGCTATGAGCTTCAGATCGGGCAGCCACAGGTTATCTTTCGCGAGATCGATGGGATCAGGAGTGAACCGGTCGAAGAGCTTACGATAGATCTCCCGGAAACTGTCTCCGGCAAGGCAATCGAGACCGTATCGCAGCGCAAAGGCGAAATGCTGAACATGGAACCTAAGGGTGATCGCATGATCCTCAAATTCCTTATTCCTTCACGGGGGATTATGGGGCTTCGCAATTATCTGTTGAACGTTACGGCAGGGCAGGCCATCGTTACGCATCGGTTTAAAGAGTATCAGCCTTACAAGGGTGAGATACCGGGCCGTATCAATGGTTCGTTGATCGTGATGGAACAAGGAGAGGCGATTGCCTATAGCCTTCACAACCTTCAGGATCGAGGTAAATTCTTTATTAATCCCGGTGAACCGGTATATGAAGGTCAGGTTATTGGCGAGCATAGCCGTAATGGTGACCTTGTCATCAACGTGACAAAGACGAAGAAGCTGACGAACATGCGGGCATCGGGATCGGATGAGAAGATGAAGATCGCCCCACCGCTTAAGCATACGCTTGAGGAGGCGCTGGAGTACATTCAGGCTGACGAATACGTGGAGGTAACGCCTCAATCTATCAGGTTGCGCAAAATTTACCTGAATGAGAATGAACGCAAACGCAACAGTAAATGATGATTTAGCGTACTCATGATGAAGATGCGCGCTATTTACGTTTGTATATTCTTATTGTTCACCGCCACTGTCGGGTTTGCCCAGGCATCAGCCGATAAGCGGGAACGCGTCATTGCCCGGGCAGACTCGCTCATGCAACATGAAGATTATGCCGGTGCCCTTGAAATCTTTAATAGCCTCCTAGAAAAATCTAAACTGACATCGGATGAAGACTATGCTATGTTGTACAAACGGGCATATTGTTTTTACGGTGTCGGTAAGTTCGAAGAGGCTCTAAACGACATCAACCGTTTTATTGAGAAGAACCCCGATCAGCAAGCCAAAATGCTCCGGGCATACATCAATCAGGAGCTTGGAAACAGTACAGAACAGTTGAAAGATCTCAATGAACTCATTGACGGCAAACCCGAGAATCTGGACCTCACCCGCTGGCGCGCGTCTGTATTGATGGAGCTTGGGAAGTATAAGGAAGCGCGAAAGGATATCAACCAAATTTTAAGTAAAGAGCCCAATCCTGATATCATGGGATATCTCGGACTTACTTACTATTACGAGGATGACCCCGACAGCGCACTCACGATATTTGATAAAATAATTGCTTCAAATCCAGGCCACGTGCAGTCATACGTATATGCGGCATCGCTGGCGCTCGAGCAAGAAATTTACCCGCTGGCGCTTGAATATATTAACAAAGGACTGGCCGCGGATGCCAGCAATACAACGCTCATGTTCTACAAAGGCATTGCCCTGGTAGAGACCGAAAAGGTAGATTCCGGCTGCCGTTGTCTCACCAAGGCGTTTCAAGCCGGGGTCGATGATGCCGGAGATTACCTGAAAGGCTTCTGCTACGGCGTAGAATAGCCATGGTCAATTTTGTCCAACCAAAAAGCCGCTTGCTCGTCCCATTGCTGAGCTTACGAACCTGGCGCACGGCCGTTCCCACAGATGTCGAAGACATCCATGCAAGCGTGCCCTCCACGGCACCGCGTAACTCATGACTCATAACTCATAACTCTCCCATACATTGCTTAACTTGAGGTACACCTTGGTAAGCAGATCGTATGCAAAGGATCCTTGTTCCATGTGACTTCTCAGAACAGGCCATCAGTTCCTTCCGGATGGCGACAGAGTTCGCAAGCCAGTCTAACCGCGAGATTCACCTTCTTCATGTCGTAGAATTGCCGGTGCTCCATGACAGCATGCTGATGCCTACGCTTTCATTCGAAGAGTCATTGCTCAAAGAACTTAGCGACAAAGCCGAAGAACAGTTCAAAGAGATAAAATCCCAATTCGCATTAGACGTACCGTTGATTACAACTGTCACGTATGGAAATCCTCCGATGATGATCCTTGACTACATCGAGAAAAACCAAATAGAGCTTGTGGTGATGGGAACGAAAGGGGCTAGTGGTTTGCGCGAATTGCTGATCGGATCAACTGCTGAAAAAATTGTGCGTCGGTCTGCGTGTCCTGTAATAACCGTCAGAAAATACACAGGTCTAAAGAGCATCCGCAATATTGTATTTGCAAATTCTTTGGAAGACGATCAGGAGCGGCTTGTCGCGGGCGTCAAAGGCTTGCAGCATTTGCTCAGCGCCACAGTGCATCTTGTGTGGATCAATACCCCCGGTAATTTCACTGCTGACACCATTACGATGGTAAAGCTGAAAGATTTCGCGCGGCGCTATATGCTGGCAAACTATACCCTGAATGTATTCAATGATTCAGAGGAAGAAACGGGTGTTATCAATTTCGCGCACATGATCAGTGGGGACATGATCGCCATGGGAACTCGCGGGCGGAAAGGTATTAATCATATCCTCAGTGGAAGTGTTACAGAAGACGTGGTCAATCACGTGGATTGTCCCATCTGGACCTATCGTCAAGGCTAATGCCCAACCTTATTAACTTAGTAGCATGAGGAACAAACACGGTCCCCGACCTTATTACCTTATTGTCGAGGTACGTCATTTATATTGACGATGACCATTGGCAGGACCAGCCCCACCACATCTACATATTTCTCCTGTACTTTCCGCCAACTTCAAACAGCGCGTTCGTGATCTGGCCCAACGAGCACACCTTAGCGGCCTCCATCAACAGATCGAAGATGTTGTCATTTTCGACAGCAGCACGTTGTATCAGGGTGATGGCTTCCGCAGCTTTGTTTCCCTGGTATGCGTGCAGGTTCTGAAGCATCGTGATCTGATATTCTTTCTCTGCCGCGTGGGATCTGATCACCTCATGAGGGATGATCGTAGGCGACCCCTTGGAACTCAAAAATGTGTTGACACCGATGATCGGATACTCTCCGGTGTGCTTCATCGTTTCATAGTAAAGACTTTCTTCCTGGATCTTTCCGCGCTGATACATGGTTTCCATAGCGCCCAGTACACCGCCTCGTTCCGTGATCCGGTCGAATTCTGACAACACTGCTTCCTCAACAAGATCGGTGAGTTCCTCAATGATGAATGATCCCTGCAAGGGATTTTCATTTTTCGTCAATCCCAACTCCTTGTTGATGATCAGTTGAATTGCCATTGCCCGTCGAACGGAATCTTCGGTCGGTGTCGTGATCGCTTCATCATAGGCATTGGTGTGCAGGGAATTGCAGTTGTCATAGATAGCATACAAAGCCTGAAGCGTCGTGCGGATGTCGTTGAAGTCGATCTCTTGTGCGTGTAGCGAACGACCTGACGTTTGAATGTGGTATTTCAGCATCTGGGCCCGCGCGTTTGCACCATACTTGTCCTTCATCGCTTTTGCCCAGATCCTTCGGGCAACTCTGCCGATAACCGCGTATTCCGCGTCAATGCCGTTGCTGAAGAAGAACGAAAGGTTGGGTGCAAATTCATTGATGTCCATGCCGCGACTCAAATAGTATTCCACATACGTGAATCCATTGGCCAACGTAAAAGCAAGTTGTGTGATTGGATTTGCTCCCGCTTCCGCAATATGATAGCCAGAAATCGAAACGGAATAGAAGTTTCGGATATTCTTTTCGATAAAGTACTGTTGCACATCGCCCATCAGCCGCAATGCGAATTCGGTGGAGAAGATGCACGTGTTCTGAGCCTGGTCTTCCTTCAATATGTCCGCCTGAACCGTACCGCGTACCTGGTTCAGTGTTTCTTTTTTGATCTTGTCATAAACTTCCTGGGGGAGTACCTGGTCGCCCGTAACGCCCAGCAACATTAGTCCCAGGCCATCGTTACCTTCAGGAAGCTCTCCCTGGTAGGAGGGACGTTGTTCCTCCTTGCCGGCATACATCGCGGCAATCTTATAACGAACCTGTTCTTCTAATCCTTCTTTACGAATATAACGCTCGCACTGCTGGTCGATGGCCGCATTCATGAAATAACCAAGGAGCATCGGCGCTGGTCCATTGATAGTCATTGAAACCGATGTCTTTGGATTGACAAGGTTAAAGCCACTGTACAATTTCTTTGCGTCATCCAGGCAACAAATGCTCACACCGGCATTGCCGATCTTGCCATAGATATCGGGGCGATAGTCCGGATCATTTCCATAGAGTGTTACAGAATCAAATGCGGTCGACAACCTTTTCGCGTCCATCGTGCGGCTAACGTAATGAAACCTCCGGTTGGTGCGTTCGGGTCCGCCCTCGCCGGCAAACATGCGCGTGGGGTCCTCGCCTTCTCTTTTGAACGGATAGATGCCCGCGGCAAAAGGAAATTCGCCGGGCACGTTTTCGCGGAGATTCCATCTTAATAGATCACCCCATCCACGATAGGATGGTAGAGCAACTTTCGGAACGCTTGTATTCGATAAGGACGTAGCGTGCGTTTGTATGCCGATCTCCTTATCGCGAACCTTGAAGGTAAATACCGGATCGCGATATAATTTGACCTTCGCCGGCCACGCGCCTATCAATTGCCAGTTTTTTGGGGTGAGCTCGTGTTTGAGCTTTTCGAATGCGGCCCTTAGTGTATTGATTACGTCTTCGTTTGAATCACTCAACGTATCAATGGTTTTGTCAATGGCAAACATTCTTTCAGCGATATCGCTCTGCTTCTCAACCCACGCTTCATATGAGCGGTTGCTCTCCGCGATCTCACTGAGGTAGCGCGTTCTGTGTGGAGGGATGATGTAGATCTTCTCTGACATTTCCGCCGTGACCTGGAAAGAAGATACGAGTGCAGCATTTGTTTTGACGGACAAAGTGTCCATCAAATATTTATAGAGGTGATTCGTTCCCGGATCATTGAATTGTGAAGCTATCGTTCCGAACACCGGCATGCTGTCTGCGGGGTCGGTCCACCGCTGATGATTTCGTTGATATTGTTTTTTAACATCTCTCAGCGCATCCGCGCCGCCGCGTTTATCGAATTTGTTCAGGGCTATGATGTCCGCAAAGTCCAGCATGTCAATTTTCTCGAGCTGTGTGGCGGCACCGTATTCTGGTGTCATCACGTAGAGTGAAGCGTTGCTGTGTTCAATGATCTCCGTATCACTTTGTCCGATGCCCGATGTTTCCAGGATGATGAGATCGTATCCTGCTGCCTTCAGTACTTGAATAGCTTGCTGAACATATGCGGACAGGGCGAGGTTACTCTGGCGCGTTGCCAATGAACGCATATAAACGCGCGGGCTGTTGATCGCATTCATTCTGATCCTGTCACCCAACAATGCGCCACCTGTTTTTCTCTTGGACGGATCCACGGAGACGAGGCCAATCGTCTTATCGCCGAAGTCAGCGAGGAAACGCCTTACGATCTCGTCAACAAGGGAGGACTTGCCCGCACCACCGGTTCCGGTAATACCAAGCACTGGTGCAGTTGATGCATCAGACAGTTTCTTTATCTTATCAAACGTCGTTTGATGCTCACCGTAATAATTTTCAGCGGCAGAGATCAATCGCGCAATGGCCACCGGATTTTTGGCAGCAATGTCCTTCACCTCGTCTGTAATTACTTTACCCAAGGGAAAATCACATTGCGACACCAGATCGTTGATCATTCCCTGCAAACCCATGTGCCTTCCATCGTCCGGCGAATAGATCCGGGTGATGCCGTATTCCATTAATGCTTTTATCTCTTCAGGGAGTATGACACCGCCACCACCGCCAAAGATCTTAATATGACCTGCTCCCTTCTGTTGCAGGAGATCGTGCATGTATTTGAAGTACTCCATGTGACCACCCTGATAGCTCGTCAGCGCTATGCCCTGCACGTCCTCCTGAATGGCGGTATTGACAACTTCATCAACACTTCTGTCATGCCCGAGGTGAATCACCTCAACACCTGTTGCCTGAATGATCCTCCGCATGATGTTGATAGCGGCATCATGACCGTCGAACAGGCTTGCCGCTGTAACTATTCTAACCTTATTGACTGGTCTGTAGGGTTCCGCAGTCACATAAACAGCATCCATTCGTCCAGTCTTATCCGGGGTCACCGTGTTGCTCATTCAGTGTACATTTATGATCAAAAATAACGAGAAGGGCAGGATTAAGCTAACCATGGTGCGAACTTGTCGATCCCTACTTATCTTGCGAGCATCCAAGCTTTGTGCAATTGAAAAACATTAATCGCATTTTCCGCATCCTTTTGATTTCAGTATTTCTTTGCCTGGGCATTGGACTGATGTTTTTAATATTGACGATCGCGCCAATTGACCAGCACATTCAACGTGACGGCATGATGGCAAGCATGTTGTCACAAATTGATACGCTGAGCAACCCCCAGGCGGGGACCAAAGAATTTGAAGTAGGATTTTCAAAAGTCAATCTCACGCCACCGTTCAGGACTGCAACAGCAGGGTACGGAAAAAGACTCGGCAAAGACTACAGCGCGGTACACGATTCTATTTATGTCAGGACCATGGTCATCGACAATGGGGCTGAACGGGTTGCGCTGGTAAGTTTGGACCTGCTGCTCATCCCACCTGAGGTCACTGCGTTACTCGAAGTTGAGCTTCCGGCTATCGGTTTCTCTCTTGATAATACGTATCTGGGAGCGATACATTCTCACAACAGCATTGGGAATTGGGGAAAAGGTGCGCTGACAATAATGTACGGGCGGTATGACGATCGTGTTGTGCATCATATCGCAGATCGTATTAAGGAAAGTATTCAGCGTGCGAATTCACGAAAATCACCAGCGTCAATCAAGTCAGGCGAAATTCCTGTCAGCCATGCCGTATACAACCGGCTTATCGACAATGGTCCGGTTGATTCTTTGCTGCGCGTTCTCGTCATTACACGGAATGATAGCAGCCGCCTAGTGCTCATGAACTTCACAGCACATGCTACATGCCTTTATTCAAAGGACCTGGAATTATCGCGCGATTATCCAGGACGCCTTGTCGACAATATGGAATCACATGGATACGCGTTCGCCATGTTCATGGCCGGGGCCGTAGGCAGCCAGGGTCCTCGAGTCGCAGCGCAGGGTTGGCCCTGCGTTGACGAAATGGGTATGACGCTTTCCAGTGCGTTTGCGTCGAACCGCTCGCGTCTTCAGCCAGTCGGCGGAAATACATTATGGATGAAACGTGTTCAGTTACTCATGAGTGAACCCCAGGTCAAATTCCTTCGCCACTGGCGTCTACGCCCCTGGTTGTTTAATGCGGTCTTTGGCGACTACCCTGAAACGCTTACGGTATTGCGACTGGGTGATCTTGTAATGATTGGTGCGCCGTGTGATTTTTCCGCAGAGTTCTATCCTGCTATCGATTCGGTTGCCCACGCCAATGGCTTGAGGGCCATGATCACAAGCTTCAATGGCGGATATGCGGGATATGTCACGCCCAGCCGTTATTATGATGAGGATCACTATGAAACTCAATTAATGAATTGGTATGGACCAGGCAATGCTGAGTATATGGAGAAATGCATGAAGCAGCTGGTCATCCAAGCGGCCGGTAACTAGTAAGTTGAAAATTGGTTGAAGCGTTTGAAATTTTTACCTTGAACTCTTACAACATGAACCGCTACGCCACCTTCACGCTTATAATAACAATTCTGGCATGCATGGGATGTCGTCCCAAAAAAGAAGAGCAGGTGGTGGTTAAGGATACGACTACATTTCATTTCGATTGGAAAGCACAAGCAGGCGTCATGATGCAGCGGATGAATCTGGAGCCGGGCGAAAAAGTACTTATCGTTGCAACGCCGGGTCGATTCGATTCGCTTATCACAATTCTCAAGGAAAACATCAAGAGGAAAGGTCAGTATTTGGGCATCATCAGCGTCGATTCTGCGCAATGGCCCGCATCGTGGCAAACAGACTTCACCGCTGGCGTTGAAAAAATGGATGTCGCGTCCATGACAGCGCACTTTAAGGACGTTGATCTCGGGATCATGATGCCCGGGCCATCGGTAACGGATAAGTCTTATAGAGCTATGCAACAGGTCTTGCAAAGCGGCAAGGGACGAACAATTCATTTTCATTGGTCGGGTGCGTACACCATGGAAGGGGCATTGATGTCTGAAAGTCGTGAAATCGATCGTTACTACCAGGACGCGCTTCTGCTTACAGACTATCGCAAGCTGTCGGCACTGCAACAGATGTTTGAGGCGGCATCGCGAAAGGGAGTCATTCACGTCACGACGCCACTAGGGACAGACCTTACTTTTAGCATAGGAGATCGTCCCGTGACTAAACAGGACGGAGATGCGTCTCGCGCGCGTACAGAGTATGCCGTTAACCTTATTGACCGTGAAATCGAACTCCCATCGGGAGCCATCCGTGTAGCTCCAATTGAAGAAAGCGTAGAAGGCATCATCGTTTTTCCCGACGGCGTGTGGAAGGGTAAAACAGTAACAGGCCTTGTGATGACACTGCACGCTGGAAAAGTAACTGACCTGCTGGCAACGACTGGGCTGGATGCTGTAAAGGCGGAACTGGATGCGGCTGGCGCCGCGGCTTACTCCTTCCGTGAATTCGCCCTGGGATTTAATCCTTTGTTGGCCATTCCAGAGGGAAAACCATGGATCCCGTATTATGGCTACGGCGCGGGTGTCGTCAGGCTTTCTTTGGGTGACAACACGGAACTTGGCGGTAAGGTAAAAGGCGATTATGTGCGATGGAATTTTTTCACAGATGCCACTGTGCAAGCAGGGGGTGTGACTATGGTGAAGGATGGCAAAATGCTTCAATAAAAATTCATGACTGTTAAGGGATATCTATGAATATCTTTCTGGAAAATGATTACATCAAAATTGGGATAAAGTCAGCGGGTGCAGAATTATTCACTGTTGTGCACAAGCGCAATAAACTCGAATATATGTGGCGGGGTGACCCGGCATTCTGGGGCAAGACGTCACCCGTTCTCTTTCCAATCGTAGGCACATTAAAAGACAATACATTCCGTTTCCGCGGAAATGCATACGCGTTGCCGAGACACGGTTTTGCCAGGGATCAGGATTTCGAAGTTGTTAGTACCTCTGGCAACAGCGCGCTATTCGCCATACATGATACCGCGGAGTCGCTGTTAAAATATCCTTTTCCATTCCAACTGCTGATCGAGTATACGATTCATGACGACACGCTGGAGGTAGGGTATCGAGTTGAAAATCGTGGAGGGGATGAAATGTATTTTTCTTTGGGCGCCCATCCAGCTTTTGCTGTTCCGTTAATAGCAGGAACGACGTATGAGGACTACTACCTGGAGTTTAGTGAAACAGAAAATGCACCCCGGTGGCCCATTAATGCCGCAGGACTAATTGAAGGTATTGCCACACCGTTACTCTCGGGTACGAACAGGCTTCCACTGACGAGAGCGCTATTCCTTCAGGATGCTGTCGTCTTGAAAAATCTAAGATCGAAACGCGTTTCACTGAAACACGCGTCGGTTCAGCACGGTCTCGATTTCCATTTTGACGGATTTCCGTTCCTTGGTATTTGGGCTGCAAAAAACGCCGATTTCTTGTGCATTGAACCTTGGTGTGGAATTGCAGATGCAGCAACTCACGATCAGGAGCTGACACGGAAGGAGGGCATCGAAAAGCTAGCTGCAGGTGCCCAATGGAACCGTACTTGGAAAGTGCATTTTTACTAATCGTTTCGGAGGCGCTTCCTGGTAAGTCGCAGTAACCTTTTCACTTTTCACCATTCACCATTCATTCTTTGGTTTTTCATGAAAGCAGCATCGATCAATGAAATAAAAAAAGAACTGAGCGACAAGAGCGACAGCGAGCTCCAGGCGTTGTGCATGCGACTCGCACGCTATAAGAAGGAGAACAAGGAGCTGCTGACGTACTTGCTGTACGAATCGTATGATGAAGCCTCATACGTAAATAGCATTAAAGCCGATCTTGATGAGCAATTTGACGGGTTGCCGTCCGGTAACGTATATTTTATTAAGAAAGGACTTAGAAAGATCCTGCGCAGCGCGAATAAGCAGATAAAGTATTCCGGCAACGTGCAATCTGAATTGGAGCTGCGCATTCATTTTTGTTCTCACATCACCAGGCGGCATTTACCCCTTGGTTCAAGTCAACAGTTGGCGAATTTATATGCGCAGCAGTTAAAAAAAATTGATACCTGCCTTGCCAAGCTTCCGGAAGACTTGCGTTTTGACTACGCCGACGACATCGAACAATTGCGTAAGTTTTGAATTTATTGTTTCTATGCACGGTTGACGAATCGAGAAAACGCCAGACGCACCTAAGAACGTGGAGTGGTAAATATTAGCTTGGGTTATAAGGTCCGCCTGTTTCACCCCAACCCCATTTGGGCATGGGTTCGTTTTGCGCCATTGGATTTTCTTTAAGTTGAGAGTTGATAACAGCAAGTCGGGTTCCCCACTCAATGTATCCAACAAATGCAGATCGAAATTCTGGGTCGCTTTTTAAACCAACTTCGTCTGCCGTCTGTAGCAAGAGGTGTACCCAACGTTGACGTTTCTCTTCGGTTAGCATTTTGCCAATATGTTTGCCAATCATTATAGAATGACTACCTTTGTCTTCAGTAGTGTAGAGTTTGTCGCCACCAAAAACTTCCGCCACAAAATGAGAAACATGTTTAACATGTTCCGGAGACATGTTTTTAAAGGCTTCACTCAATAAATCGTCTTTCAAAACTTTATCATAAAACTTCGCAAATAAAGTTTCAAAGGTTTTAATATCCCCTGCCCATTCGTAAAGTGTCGGTATGTTGTTCATTTATTCTTACGTAGTTCCTTAACTTCTCAAGTTATCAAATTAGTTTCTTATTTCATTTTCTCCTTAAGCACCTACAGTACCTGTCTTGACTTCCCCAGCGCGCTTGTAATTGGCAATGATCACGCCGGTTGTTGTAACAGAACTATCTGCTAACTTAAATGATGCCGGAATCGGGCCATTGTCAAACAACTTTTTTCCTTCACCAAGCGTCAAGGGGTAAATTTTGAGCCAGAGTTCGTCCACTAAATCGTTCTTAAGTAAGAGCTGAATAAGTTTACTGCTGCCCCAAACTTGAATGTCAACACCGTCTGATTTTTTGAGCTTTTTGATATCTTCCAGACTTTGGATAAATACAGTGTTTTTCCAGTCTGTTTTTCTCATGGTCTTGGACATAACGTATTTTGTGCCATTATTAATGCCAGGCCACACGTCTGCATGTTTAGGCCAGAAGCCAGCCCAGATGTCAAACGTTTTCCTGCCCAAAAGATAATCTGCAGGTTGGCTCAGCTCTTTTTGTACCACCTTACTGCCCACTTCGTCATCATACGGCGCAACCCAACCGCCATACTTGAAACCATCTGATCTATCTTCCTCGGGTCCACCAGGTGCTTGCATGACTGCGTCTAATGTAATCATCGATAAAACAATTATTTTTCTCATTTTGCTGTCACGTTTAAGTTGGTTAATAGCTGGTCTAAGTCGTTTAAAGTACCTGTAAAAGCTTCTTTGAAACCCATCTGAAGATGTCGCTCCAAATCGGCAAGTTCCTTGTGTTTTATCGTTATATCGACTTTTGTAACGCCTTCAAATTCGCTAAAATCCAGATTCCACTTTGAGCTTGGGAATTCTTTATTAATGTTTTCGTCCTGGTCAGCGAACGCACTAACAAATTTAAAATTTGTTATAGGTATTATAGCCGTATAATGTTGAATTGACCAATGTTCATGTCCTTCGGGGCTGACCATTGCATAAAGTCTTCGTCCACCAACCTCAAAGTTCATACGCTTTGTCCTGGAAAGCCAGGGTTTTGGAGCCCACCACTGGTCAAGGATTTCTTTTTCAGTGAATGCGTTCCACACCAAATCACTTTCGGCTGCAAATTCTCTGTAGACGAATACTGTGCTTGTAGATTTGTCAACGGTAAAGTCAAATAGCAAAGTGTTTTTCATTTTTTATTGGCTTTTAGTTTTGATAATACTTTATCGAGTTGATTAAAGCGGTCTTCCCAAATCTTTCTGAGTTGTTCCAACCATTTGTCAATTTCTTTCATTTTGTTAAAATCAAGTTGATAGTAAATTTCTCTTCCTTGATGCTCTTGTTTCACCAACTCACACTCAGTTAACACTTTCAGGTGTTTTGACACTGCTTGGCGGGTTGTATCAAAATGCTCTGCCAGGGAATTAGGCGTCATCGCCTGTGCGGCTATAAGCACCAGGATTGCCCTTCTGGTAGGGTCAGCAATAGCTTTAAAAATATCTCGTTTCATGTAGACTGGTTTTATGAGCAACTATATGGTTGCAAATATATACGCAACCAAGTGGTTTCTCAAAATAGATCTTGAGATTTATTTTATAACCTGGAAAATTCGATGAATTTCGCTGTTTTAGGAGTGTTTCTTGCGTGATGGATTCATTTGCAACCGAGCCAGCACTTGGTCGAGGGTCACTGCTCCTGAACGCTTTCGGGACGGAGGCATTCGGTGGAGAAGCTTTATTAAATTCAAGGTTAGCTGTATTAATTTGAATCAGTCCCAGGGCGGCTTGGCTTTATCGCTTCCCTTCATTGAGAATCTTTTCCAATTCTTGAGGATTCATGTCCTCAATGTTATTAACAAATCTCAACCAAGGATACCAAAGTCGTGTCGTCATTGTCAAAGTTGAATTTGGAATCAATTCTGTCAGCCGTGAAAGTTCTATTTCAATAATGTCTCTTTGCTTTAAACTCAATCGTCTCGGAATCGCAATGATAAGTCCTTCTTTTGTTCTCGTTGAGGTTGGATTGTTGTACAGCTTGACAAATATGTCTGGTGCCACTCCACTTTTATAGAATTGATTCCAGTCGGGTGCCCAAATTTCTGTCCCATAAAATTGTAGTCTTGCTTCGTTCTCAATTGTCCGATATTTTGTTGTCCATTTCTCGTTATTTTCCGCGTCCCAGATCATTCTTCCAAATCCCAACCATTTATTTTCAAATTCAAAACTCTGCGATGTCTTGATAAATGCTTTCTCCTTTGTAAGTGTTAATAGTTTGTCAATTGAAGGCATTAATAGCTTCCAGTTGTCCCATTTGTACAGGGATGCGTCTTTGTCGGTATTGATAACCCAAAGGCTGTAACGTCTATAACTCCACCACCTCATGTGTCAAATTGTTCCAAAAACCTTGCCACCAACGTTTCTGCATAAGCGTGGCCGGATTAAGATACGTGTTACTGTCCCTTTAAACCAATGTAATTTGAAAACTAAGACTGCAAACTTACGACAAACATAAGCTGAAACCCGCCATGGGCCATGTAGGTTCTTAGTGGCAGTTTATTCTTTATTGTCAAGGATGACGGTGTCCGCCATGAACAAATATGATTTTGCCAAACTCTCGAATGCAGTTAATGAATTCTCGAATTCATCCTTAGCCCTGGAGGACAGGATTATCATCACACCTGTTTTTCCTGCATAAATGTATGGAATAGCTTCGTAGTTCCCATATGATTTCCCTGACAAGTATTTAAGTTTTGCAATGACACCTTCTTTAGTCGTGATGTCTTTGCTGCCCGTTATCTGTATGTCTGAATAATTGTTCTTAAATTTATCAAGATCATATTTTATCAATTCTTCTAATGTCTTGTGTGCCTCGTCCTCTAACGATGCAGTATTTGCATACATCACCGTCGTAGCATCTCTCCACGATTGTCCATGCTCGTAAAAAACCGCATGTAATCCCTGACTTGCGCCTGATTGGTTATCTAAAACCCATCCATCGGGTGCAGTCAAACTGAAAGCGTGATTTTCGCCATAAAGAATTCCTGTATTCAGTCCTTCTTGTCCAAATGCTGTTATCTGCAAGAAAGCCAGAATTAGGATCGTCAAAAATGTTCTCACGTCTATTTCGTTAATGATTGATCGGTTCTCGAATAAATTGGCGTTAATGCCGTTTTTAACACTTGTCCCACCATGTCATTTTACGTGCACAGCAAGTACCCTACTTTCTCTTAAATACATATATAATCAAGGGTATCGCCATACATACAAAAATTCCATTTATTACATCGTTAAGTCCGTCCCAAATTTTGTATTTCATTATCACCTTATCCCGATCGGGATAAAGTGTCGTGAATTCTGCTATTTTCTTAGTCAATTCTATCCTTTGATTTTCTCGTACTTGTTGGAATTCCAGAATGGTTGATACTGTATCCAAAAGGCGCTCCCTATAGCTTTGATTTCCTGCTAACGAGTCGTCAAAACTTTTAAATCTATTAACTTCATTTTCGATGTTTTCAGATTTCTCCGACATCTCAATCATCGCTTTTGCAGATTGTCTTGTGGGAAATAATAGTGCAAGTTTAATTGCTACAACTGTGATGTAAATGTATAAGAAGATCTTGTTTCGATTCACTGTGTTGTTGGGTCTAAGGTGTCTTAGGCCATGTGCGAATCATTATCGCTGTGAAAATCCTTGTCCATCTATAAGTAAAAGTCAAGTGTAAGTTTTGCGATCAGCTGGGAATGCCTTGTTAAAATTTACTTTGCCAAAAGCAGCAGATGCATTGCCGTGATAGTTATTTCTTTTTCCTCATAATAAAAACAATACCGTAAGTTCCGCCTGTGCCTTGATAGGTCTCGCTATAGTCAAGTGTTTCAACAAGGTCAAATTGGTTTTCGACAATATAGTTCAATACTGCTGCGTATGATTTTTTATTTGTAAGTATTTCGGAATATTCCTTACCAGCTTTTATTTGTTCCGGCGTGTCTCCAAAATCAACTTCTACTTTGAGTTTTTTAGAGAATAACTTACCATAGACTGCGATATACGCATATGAATATTGTTGAACTTGAGTCTGATGCTTTATTGTAGTTACATGACCTTCTTTCGGAAAGGCTGTTAAACCAATTGTTACGATAAAACTCAATGTTAAAATCATTCTCATATCGATTTTTGTTTTCAGGGAGGTACTTTTAATAAAACTCTTATGGTATAGGCAATTCGAAGACACAGCCGATGTATATGTGTTTGCCGTTATGAATTACTCTGAAGCTGTCCACCATGACCGAACATTGTTTGAACCAACCTACAAATTTAAGCTACGCCGGGCAATGACACATACATTTTTGTCGCAGCGGTTTTCATTCCTTCTCTATATTAAAGAAACTAATACTGTACTCAAATATTTCTCCGACGATAAGTTTGTCTTTGTCTCCGCTCCATGATAAGCCATTTTTCGCCCACATAATGTCTATCGCCTCAATTATTAAAACATAGTTATTACTTTTTTGAATCTTCTTTTTCCTAACTACCCCTTTGACATAACAGGTGTTGTCACCTTGCTCCCATGGTGGCGGGTCTTTATGAATTTTATGTAAAAGTAAATTGTTCGGGAGATTGTGCTGTGAAAACTGCATTTTTACTTTGTCCCCGACGTTATATTTTTAAAATTCCAATTTATCTTCTTCATTTTTCTTTATCGCTTGTTCCTTACTCTCCTCCGTTGACCTTTAACGTTTGTGTGTGAGCAGTGGCGGGTGTAAGGTGTGCGTCACCGTCCCCGTTTGCAAAAATGTATTTTGAACGATAGTGCTTTTACCTTAAAACAAAACCCACCAGTGCCTATGCATTGTGTCGTGGTAGTTTGTCTTCTCAAATATTTAATTTAATTTTATTTCGTGTCACGATTAGATACGTCACATGCGTCGCTATGGTAATAATTCCTCCTAAAATCCAGAAAGCAAGTATGATTCCTATGATTGGCATTGCGCAAACTGCGCCCGGTCCTAGGTTTGGATAGAACATCTCAGGAAATACAAAAAAGTGTCCAGCCAATAAAAGTATCAAAACCAGTCCCTTTAATTTTTTAAATCTCGTTCTATCCAATATTGCATACAGTCCCACTTGGAGAAGTGAAATAAATAGGATCATCAATAATATCATTCCTTAAGTATTTTCTGTCCGACAATTATTCTCAACGTTTAGCTGAGACACTTATATACATCGTTGGCAGTTTCTTCATCAACCGTAAATTAGTGCGAGAAGGAAAGGAATTGTGATAACAACTGAAATTATTAGGGGTTTCCAAATCGGTTTTGCCCGGTACTTAGTTTCATTTCCAACGTACTTGTCCCAGAAAGTGGTTGTCAAACCTAGTCCACCGGCCGTGTTTAGAAGGAGTACCCAAAAAGTGTTTGTTGAAATTAAATTGACTATTAATGCCGTCAGTGCAGTGTATATAATGCCAAAACCAACTACTATCCACTTTTTCTTTGTGTCAGTAATATTTGATGAGAGTAACACTGCGCCAAAGAGTGTAGTAAATACAATGCAAAATCCTCTTATTGCGGCTTTTGAGTATAGTAAGGGAGCGGAAGGGTCGGTTACAACATTTGCTTTCCAGGAATCGTTGCTCCATAGGGTGTCTTCCTCTCTGTCAGCTTTGATGCGAGTTTCAATTTTCTCTTTTATTTCGACCAATTCTTGTTGTGTAAATTCTCTCCCGCGGCTTTTTAATTCGTCAGCTGCTGCGGCTATTGCTTCTGGCGTGTACTTTTTAAAATTAACTATGTAATCCATCAGTCCGTCGTCTGATTTTTTGGTCATTAGCTCTTTGAAACTTGATGCCATCTGTATCTCCTCAATTCCAGATTTCATTTGTCTCCGTCAGCACAATCGGGTTTCCGTCAGTGACGACAATAGTGTGTTCGTGTTGTGTCATAAAGCCTCCCTTATTTCCAACCATTGTCCATCCGTTGTTTAACTTTTCAGCGTGTGTCGAGGTTGTTGATATAAATGTTTCAACCGCAACCGCGGAGTTTTTCTTGAACCTCGTTGGATTAGATCTATTACCATAGTTAGCTATTTCACTTGGTTCTTCATGAAGTCGTCTTCCAATTCCGTGACCTGTCAAATTCTTGATGACTTTGTAACCTCTTCTATTAGCCTCGGTTTCTATTAAAAAACCGATATCAGATAGGCGTACACCCCCTTTTATACTGTGACTTGCTTTGTATAAAATCTGTTTTGATGCATCAATAAGTTTTTGATGTTTGTTTATATCTGCTCCGAGAACAAATGAGCCACCATTGTCCGACCAAAAGCCGCCTAATTCAGCTGAAACGTCAATATTAATTAAGTCCCCTTCATTGAGTACTGTCTTGTCAGATGGTATGCCGTGACAAAATTCATTGTTTATACTAATACAAGTCCACCCTAGAAAACCATAAGTTAAATGGGGGGCTGATTCTGCCCCTAAATCATTAAGGATTTGTCCACCATAGTTGTCCAATTGCTTGGTTGTCATACCAGGTTGTGCGTAATTTCTCATCTCCTTCAGTGTAAGTGCAACAGCTTCGCTTGCCTTTTGCATTCCAAGCAATTCAGACTGTGTTGTTATTGACATGTTTTTCCTTTTCTGTTAATTAATTGTCTGGTCGTCTTTTAGCCTGACCGTTAACGATCGGGTATGCTGTGGCGCTGGCTCTTTCCCGATGCTTGTAAGCCTTGATCACCCTGTTTTGATTTCAATTTGCTATTGCTTTATATATCCAAGCAACCAAAAAGAAGATTACAATCCCAAACATGGTTACCGCACCAACACCGGCAATTAGGTTCAAGATCATCACTCTCCCTGCAGAACTGTATTCTCCTGCATACTCTTCATTTTTTATCTTTTCAATCTTCTTCCTGTCTCGATGCCACACATAAAGACACACCCATCCAATTCCCGAGAGTATAATCTCAATCAATATAAATCCAAGAATCTCCATTTCATTATCAGGGAGGAACAGTTATTTTCGCTATGATTTACAACTTTGGAATTTTACGACATTCCACGTGAGCGAACGAAATTAAGAAAACTAAATTTCAATTGACAGGTTCCCCGTGGTTGGACAAACGTTTTGTTGGTCGCAGTTTTGTTGCCCTAACTACATGGGTCACCTGAGTAATTTGTGTGTCCTCTGCTTTTCCAGCACTTGAATCCAAGTCGAATTTGTTTGATTGTCCAGAAGCCGTTGCCTTTTTGAAATTCAATGATTCTTTTTTCTCCGTCTACGGAGTCATCACTTAGTCCTTCTTGAGTCAACGTCACCGTAGCTCTGTCTATGGCTTTACTTTCAAGGTTAATTATTGTCTTTCTCTCAGGGTCGTCAGAACGAAATAATTCTCGAGTAATTAATATGGGATCACCAAGCCATTTTTCTCGATTCGCCTTCCAATCGCCAATCCGGTCGTTGTATCGGTTTGTGTCCTCAAGTATGAAACTATCTAAGTCGTCCGGAATGCCACAGCATGCTAAACTTGTCAAAAGGGTCACGATTGTTGTAAGCTGTCTCATCGTCATTACAAGAATCCCGCCACCACTAGTAGCTGCTTGCTAACGTTTATGAATAAGACGTAGCGTTTTTAGAAACTGCGTACTTGTCCACGTTGCCAAACTAAATTAGTTAAAAATACTTTCACCTTAGATAATCCACGCTAAATCTTATACGTTTTGTTTTGCGATTCATTTTTTCTTGTCAAATCTGATTCTGTGGTCTTTAATCCGTTTTCTTGATATTATAAAGGGTTGGTTTTCAAATACACCACTTCTTTTCTCTGGATAAAGTCGAATTTTTATTTCTCTCCTTTCTCTGTCTGTCCGTATGAATTGATATGGTTTATATCCATAAAAGTGAAATTCAATTGTATCACTCATGTGAAATTCATAGTCCCCCTCTCTGTCAACTGTTGGCAACTGTAGGTATCTCATTGACCTATGTTGTCGAGCTATTGATGACCTATCAGGAAACTGTCCAAATAGAATATTTACAGTGTCGCCAAAGATGTCGTAAAATGTGAATGTCGTATAACTTTCAAGCTGTTTACGTCCGTAAATGTTTATGGAAGAGTCGACTTTAGTCAAAACCTTTGTTGAGTCGATTATCTCTGGGTCTTTTGTTGTCGTTGGCTCTTTGCTACTGTTTAAAGTCAATTTGTTCTTATTCACCATCCAGGTTCCATTAGTCATGAAATAGTTGTCTTCTGGGTGGTCAAAAGGATGTAAATATGGGTTGGGATTAATCTTTGTAAATTCAAATCTCCCGTCATTCTTTAATTCAATTGAAGTCTTTGTGAAGTGTCGAAGTTCGTAGAGCCCAACATAGTCGGTAGGTCTACACGATACAAGCGCAGTGAAAAGCCCAATTGTAAAGGGAAGTGTGAAGCGGAATGCCGGTAACGGACTTTTCATGGAATGATGACTTTAGACCACATATTATGATGAAATGGACCGCCTAATTCCATAAGACGGGGCAAAATTTATTTGAAACAATGCCGAACAACAATTGCCTAACCGCATGTCGCATATATTTCTTTTGTCCGTCATGACTTCGCGGTTGCGCCATCCGATATCCACGAAATCACACAGGCATCTCAAATTTCTACTATTAATTGCTCCGGCGGGTATTCAATATTTTTAGACTGCGCGTGGATCGTTGGGTATAAAGGTCAGCTGTTTTGGAGAGCTGCGGCCTAGCTTAGACAGCATACGTCTCAAAGTTCAGTCACCCTTCGCATTCAGGAGAAGGGCAGGGGATGAGGTGAAACTGTTATGGGTTGTGCTAACTTTTTGAAGGATATAGCTCACCAGTGTAATCCATCGAGCTTTTAATCATCTTTTTGAGAGTAGGGATGTTTATATCATTTAACTTTTTTACATAAACACAAGATTTGGAGCTCTTATGTTTTCCAAGTTGACGTGACAACTCTTCACGATTTTCAAATTCTGGCGAGAAATATAAGACTAATGAATCTTTGCGTGGTGAAAATCCAGCGAATGGCGCATCGCCTTCACGTCCGCTTTCATATTTGTAATGATAACTTCCAAATCCAACTATTGATGGTCCCCACATTTTTGGGTCATGTCCAGTTGTTGATTTAAAGATTTCAATCAACTTAAAACTATCGTTGCGTTTGACTTCATTTTCGACACTATTTATAAAATCGGTAACGCTATGATCTGTTTGTGTTGTCTTGTTTTTTGCCGTAGTACTAATTCATGATGTTTGGCTATAGGGCGTGCCGGCAAACCAAATTAATAATTAATCATCAAACTTGACGGCCTCAACCCCATATTGTATTGCCGCTTCAAGAATATCAATATTTATATCTTTTAGTGTTTTGAACTTAATGCAATACCCGCTCACGCTCGCCTTGCCAAGCTTTTTTCCATATGTCTGGGCTAAGTACTTCTTATCTTTAATACCAAGGATATAGACAGAGATTCCCGTTGTGTTTGCGCTCAAACCGATTTGATAAAACTCTCTGGTTTTTCCGTCAGCGTATGTTATGGTCTGAAATCCATATCCTATATTAGGATTAGAAACAGTTTTATCTTCATTGTTTTTGCCATCCAAGAACCATAATTTACATGCTGGCATGACTTGCAGAATGATGCGGTGCAACGCTTGCATGTCACTGCGTTTGGGTTCAGGTTGGCTAGTAATATACTCTTCGATTTGTTCTTGTACGTTCATTTTTAGTCCGATTGAAGGCTGCCCCATTTCTGTCAAGCTTTAACTAGGGTTTTGGTCTTTTTTCATCGTTAAGGAGTTAAAACTACCTCATGAACTTTCGGTTCAAGAAAATTGAGAAACAATTGGTGGCTCAGGTCATAGTGCGTTTTAGTGACGTAAAATTTGTGACTTCCTATCATTGCAAATCCTGCTTTCAGATAAAAATTAACGGCTCTATTATTGCCAATCCAAGTATACAGCCATATACCCGATTGGTTATTATTTCTTGATAGTTCGATATTGAAATTTAAAAGCTCAAGACCTAATTTCAAACCGTAAAATTCTTTAAGCAAATAAATTCGGTCCAACTTGGCTACATTTTCTGTAACGATATTTGGATGTTTAGCATTTAAAACAATTTTAGAAAAACCAGCCGGCTTGTCATTGTAAATAATGATGTAGTAAATATTATTTATATCATCGAGTTCTGCCTTAATCGCATCACTATTATAATTCCTTTCAAGAAACTCATTCATGTCTTCTGCTGAACAGCTGCCTCTGTGAGATTCTGCTACTGATATTTTACCAATGGTAACAATTGAATTATAATCTCTTTCCGTCGCCTTTATTACTGAAATCATTCTTAGCGCTTTACAAACGGTATTTTTCTTCCAATTTCTTTTTCAAGTTTTCCATTAATTGTTTCTGGTCCTCCTCTTGGTCCTTAGCTATTTCTTCTGAAGTACACATTTGTGTGAATGTAACGCAAGTGGTGTCGGCATCGATCTCATCCAATACGTAGCTCTCCTTTTCTATCCCGGCCATTTTTTCGGGATACGAGTACGCTATTTCTCTATTCTCTTTTTTGACTTCAATTATCCCTTTGAAAATCATTTTTTCGCCGTTGGATTCCATAACGTCACCCATCTCATCATGGAGAGTCAATACCATTGGACTATTCACTTGCCAATCTGTATCGACCTTTAGCCACCCTACCCACGCTTTCATACCTTCGGTAGTACTGATGGCTTTCCACACTTCCTGTATTGGTGCCAATATTTGGATTTTAAGTGTTGATGTTTTCATGTTGTAATTGTGATTGGTTGTCATTTTTACTTTGCTGTCCGCTTCGTTTTTCCTTGCCACACGCTGGTTATGCTTTTGATTAGGACGTATGGTCATATGATTTTGAACTAAATTGTGCGTCTGATATTTTAACGTTCACTTTCTTATCATTGGCAAATACTTTTCCTTGTTTTCGACTATTAGCCAAATGAGTATGACAAACAAAGCCAGGGCAACGGGTAATCCATTCGGAGCAATCGTCAAATGAGTAAGCATGATCCCGGCCATTACAGGGGATATGATCACGGCACCCAATGCCCTGAACCGCGGAATGATAAACAGAACTCCTCCTAGCACTTGAACTGCACCCACCAGCGGCATCAGCCAACCGACCTGCATCATGCCTGCAAACATTTGTACAACATCCACAGGTATATCAGCAGGCGGAGGCATGTAGTTGAAAAATACATTCAGCCCTGCGTTGATGAACAACAACCCAAACAACAGGCTGAGCACAAATAGAATTTTCTTCCTCATATCGTTTATTGTTTTGAGGTTTAAAGGTCATCTGCTAATGGCTCATTTTTTGCGATAAAGCTGCCAATAGTTCTTCCAAATTTTTCATTGACGCAGCATATCCTTCCTTGAAGCCTATTTCAATCATCTTCTCTAAGCGGGCAAGGGATTCATTGTAAATGGTAATACTGACTTTTGTCTTTCCGTTTTGTTCACTGAAATTGTAATCCCAATCAGACCCTGGCAACTCTGGGTTTTCATCTTTGTCTGCAAAAGCATTAGACATCTTGAAATTGGTTTTTGGGCTAATGGAAGTGTATTTCTGAAGTAACCAACGCTCTTGTCCTTCCGGGCTTACCATGGCATAAAATCTTCGCCCGCCAACTTTGAAATCCATAAATTTTGTTTTTGCTAGAAAGGGTTTAGGCGCTACCCATTGGTCAAGGATTTCTGCCTTGGTAAATGCATCCCATACCAGCGACAGGTCAGCATCAAATTCTCTTGTTACGAATACCGTTTTCGAGGCTTTGTCGACGGTAAAATCAAATAGCAAATTGGTTGTCATTTTTTTTGTTTTTTAAGGGTTAGCAATACTTTGTCTAATTGATTGAATTGAGTTTCCAGAATGTTCTTGAATTGCTCAATCCACTTGTCAATCTCTTTCATTTTAGTTGCATTGACGTGATAATAAATTTCCCTTCCCTTTTGTTCTTGCCTCACTATTTCGCACTCTGTAAGAATTTGAATGTGTTTTGAAACGGCTTGCCTGCTGGTACGAAATTCTTCAGCCATGGCATTGGGCGTCATGGCCTGGGCGGCCAGCAAAAGCAAAATCGCTCTTCTTGTGGGGTCGGCGATGGCCTGAAAAACGTCCCGTCTTGTTTCCATTGTGTTTTTATGTGCAATTAAGTAGTTGCAAGTATAAGCGCAATTATTTGGTTGCGCAAGTTTTCTTTTGAAATTTATTTTTCGGCTTGAGAATTGGGAAAGCAGTCGGATTGACTGATATGCCTTGTTGGCTGCAGCTACGGCATGCCTGGAATTCTCCTATCTTTGATCATGGCTTCTTTGATCCTGGGCTACGAGTACGATATTTTCATCTCCTATCGTCACAAGGATAACGAGTATGACGGGTGGGTCACGGAGTTTGTAACCAATCTGAAAAAGGAACTCCGGGCCACCCTCAAGGACGAAATCTCAATCTACTTCGATGAGAACGCCCAGGACGTACTGCTTGAAACCCACGACGTAGATAAGAGCCTGGAGGGAAAAATAACTTCCCTGATCCTTATCCCCATTTTTTCTCAAACTTATTGCGATACAAAAAGTTTTGCCTGGCACAATGAGTTTTTGCCCTTCATTAAGAAAGCCAAGGAAGATTGGTTTGGGACTAAAATGCCTTCTCAAGAAGTTTTGAAGCCCAGTCCGTGTCTTTTATTGTCAATGTTTTCATCGTCACTTTGCCTTTTTTGTTTGACTTATTTTCATGCGCCAAATTGAAGTTCCAATGGTTCCAATGTCGTCAAAGTATGATGCACTTTGTTATGCACTGGCATGTTGTTCACCAATCTTATTTAAAAAAGTCTATGGCAATTCGATTAATCAAGTCGGGTTTCTCAAAAAAAACTTCGTGCGTTGTGTTTGGTAGAATGCAAAACTGACTGTTCTTTATAAGCCGATGCATTTCCAGTCCATGTTCTATTATAATGTCATCCCTGTCACCAAGCACTATCATTACCGGAATGTTGATTCGTCCATAAATTGAGTCGGAAAACTATGACTCTTTTTGATAAACCATAGCATTTTCATCATTCATGTATTTCTTCCAATCTTTTCTAGGAAGCATACGTGTATATTGTTCAACCAGTTCTTTGTTGTTCTTTTCAATGTAGTCCAATGTCATTGGGTATACCGAGTCAATGGGAATATTCGGTGGAATAGCGCGCCTTAATCCGTTGTTGGCCCCGACAGCAATTACTTTTCTAACCTTGTCTGGCCTCTTTTCCGCTAATAGAATTCCCGTTATGCCTCCGTCACTCCAACCCATTACATAGGCGCTGTCAATTTTCAGTGAATCAATCAGCCGAGAGGTGAATTCCAACAATACATCATAGGTTAACGTGTCCGCTTGCTCGGACCGGCCTTGTCCTGGTGTGTCGGGTGCTATAACCCTATAATGTTCAGCAAGGCCAGGAATACAATTCTCAAAATCCTTAATGCTTCTGTTGAGTCCGCCACCGGAAAGCAATATTAGAGGCGTGCCCTGTCCGTATTCTTCATAGTAAATCTTTTTATTGAAGACGCTCAACTGTTTGCCACCATTCGACCCATATTCAATCTTGTCTGTAGCAGTGTTGCAACTTGTCCAAAGTAGCGAAACTAAAATAAGTCCGATTGCTATTTTCATGTTTCTATTTTCTGGTGGAGAATTTATCCAGCATGCTTGTGCATCATGCTTTATAGCCTCTGTTGACGGTAGTACTCTTACAGCTCCTATACTATGATTACTTTTAGCTCACTATCCGCCCAATCCACTTTCATAAAATCCGCCGTCTTCATCTTTTTTCTTGAATTCATGAGATCCGGGTGTCGGTTTCATGACAGTTCTAACAATTATTATCCAAAAAAAGGGAATTACCCAAATGAGGATTTGGTGTGCAAACTTCTGCTTCTCTGAAAAACACGTGTCCATCTCGCTAAATTTCAGTGCGAAATTTAGCGTGAAGATTATGTAAGATAGCGTTAGAACAATCAGAATGAGATAAACCACCTTTTCTAAACCATTAATCTTTCAACGTTAATTTGTCGCAAAGAAGTATTACCGCCGTTGGCTAATGTCTCCGTCTTATTTTTGCAACAAATTCGTAAGAGTAAAGTCAAATATAAAATGATCGTCCTTGTCATGGTCGATTAAATTGTCTAGCGCTTGCTGCCAACGTTTAGCTATAAGACGTATGCGTTTAAATACCTACATCTTTGTCCTACATTGCTGACGAAATTTACTAGCACACATTTTAATAACCTACGAATAGCATATGTTTTATAGCCATTGTTGTGCGTTCGTTTTTCATAGTCCCATGTCTCGATATATTTTCCACACCCCATCCTCCTGTTTCCATACTAATAAATATTTTCCATCTCCTTGCACATTACCTTGGCTGTCCTTGATTTCATATTTCCCTGTTTCAAACAAAAATTCGTTGTCAGTATTAAGGGTTGTTGTTGTAAAAATTAAATCACGAGTGTCATTCTGAATTGAATTACGAATTTGTCTGCTCCAGGATGAAATGATTGCATCTCCTTTTAAACTACCAAAGTAGGCACCCTTGGCATACATTTTATATATGGCAATTGAATCTCCATTGTAATAATGTTTCGAGAATTGTACATCAAGACTATCCACTATCTTTCTGGCATTGTCCAGATCAATAACCGAAGATTGGGATTCATTGATTGAAGTTTTTGGCTTTTCACAGGACGAAAGAGAAAGTAAGATAATAGATACTACTAAAACAGTAGTATCGTTTAAGAGTTTTTTCATTTATAAATAAATTAGTGGCAGTTCAAAATGACGTACAACAATTGGCTAACCGCATGTCGTTTATGCTCAAAGATAAACGAATGTCGTTTATATTCCTTTTATACATCTTGGCCAGCAAAAGAAGCTGCCGTGACACACAGTCGATCAGAAATTCGCAAACCCCTATTATTTTTATATTTTACAACACCTTACCCTTTTCTCATGACCTCGTCCAAAAACAATCCCACTGCAACAAGATCTCTCCAACCTCCAACAGCGAGATCTTTGATGTTGTTTAGCGCGACAACGCAAGGTAGCTTAACCATTTCTATCTGGCGCAACATCATCGGAACCGAAACTTTTCACTTTTCACCATTCACTTAACTAATTTCACTATTCACTTAATTTATGGATGAACGATCCCATTGGGACAAAATCGCCCCCAGCTACAACGAAGAGATCTTCGACGTTTTTAAAAGCGACAAGGAAAAGAAGCTACACCGTTTTTTTTCAAAACACGCAAACCTCCGACATTCGGCCATCGACTTTGGATGCGGTACGGGAAAGGCTTTGCCATTTCTTTCACCTATTTTCAAAAACGTAGTTGCAGTTGACATTTCAAAAGAATGCCTGACAACAGCCAGCAAGAGACCCTACAAAAACATTCAATTCCTCCGTAAGGACCTTTCGGCGCCAAATGTCAGACTAACGCCCGCAGAATTTGTTTTTTGTTGCAACGTGATCATGCTCCCAGAAGTAAAAAAGAACCTGATGATGTTCAGGAATGTGACAAGATCACTGCGTCCGAAGGGTACGGCATTGCTAATCGTTCCTTCATCAGAGTCCATGCTGTTCGCGGCATGGCGGATGATCGACTGGTACAGGAAGGACGGGGTGCTTCCGGAGAACATCACTATGGATGAGCTTGCGTATTTTAATGGCAGAAAGACCGATCTCCTTCAGGGCATCTTCAAGATCGATGGTGTCCCCACAAAGCACTATTCGGAGTCTGAGTTGGAGGTGTTGTTTAAACAAGCCGGACTTAGGGTTACTGCCCTTGAAAAATTAACCTACGCGTGGAACACTGAGTTTGCTTCGCCTCCTTCGTGGATGAAACAACCTTATCCGTGGGATTGGATTATTGAGTGCAAGAAAATCAGCGCTACGGGTTAAAGTAACGCCAGCTCATCACCTGTTCTATAAAATTTGGAATGGATGAAGGATAAAGGACAGCGCAAAAAACCAATCCGAATAATGCCCCATAGAGATGGGCATCATGATTGATGCCGTCATTAGCCTTTCTTCCCTGGTAATAAGAAAACACAATGTATAAGGTCCCCAGGATAAACCCCGGCATGCAGAGGGCGAAGTAGAGACAGATACTTTGAAGTGGTAAGAGAATGATCGACGCAAATATTACAGCCGCGACGCCACCAGATGCGCCAAGCGAATTATATCCCGGATTATTTTTGTTCCTCAGGTATGTGGGGATGTCGGAGACGATGATCGCAAGGAGATAGAGCAGAATGAAGTAAACACCTCCCATACCTCCGAAGAGGTGGTTAAAGGCCTGTTCGATCACACCTCCGAAAAAATAAAATGAGATCATATTGAGCAGCAGGTGGGCATGATCCTTATGAATGAATCCTGACGTTACGAACCGGTAATATTGATTCCGGGAATGGACGATATATGGATTCAATATGAATCCATGAAGAACCGTAGAATGGCTGAAGGCGTACATGCTGATCAGCACGGTGACGGCAATGATAGTGTAGGTGATGGTCAAGGGTGCTTACAAAAATTAATGCCTGCAATATTACATCAAAATCGGGGAGGGTTATCAAATTCGGACAACACCGTTTCTTCGTTAGTCTTTCTTAATGCTGTTTGCGATTGTGGAAATGTGGCCACACTAACGCAGTTGCAAAATAAAGCTTCCTTCATTGACGTCGGCCGACTATTCCTTACTATATTTAAGTTCGAAACCGATTGTGCCGTCCGATGATATATTTTTAGCGTAGATGGAGACATTTTTACCGCCAACACAGGCGCCGCAGGTGAATTCTTTAAAGCGTTATTTTGGGATACTGACAATTTTATTGTTAGGCTATCAGGTTACCTTTGGTCAGGACGTGGACCTGACGATCAGTAACCTGACCCTTACGGCTGCGGATGAAACCAATTTTGTTTATTCGTTCAGTTTAACCAATTCGGGCACAAACGATCTTCAGGGCTACACCATGAGACTAAAGTTGTCTCACGATGACATTCTTGACGATGGCGATTTTTTTATCCTCGACGTTCCGTCCAGCAATGTGGCTGCACAATACATCGGTCCGAATCAAACCCTGCTAAAGAGTGAACATTTCTATGCCGCGACCTCCGGCGAATACCTGCCCAGTGGAACGTGGTATATCTTTGCTGAAATAAATTTTGATCACAGCGATGTTGAGACCAACTATACAAACAACATAGTCGTTTCCACGAACACGATCAGCGTTGCGCCCTATCAACTGACGTTTATAACTCCTCCGGTGGTCAATGATATCACCGATGGCTCGTTTACTCTCCACACAACCTTTGATCCTCATATAACCCGGATCTATTATCTATATCAGGCCGATGGACTGCCAGCACCGGATGAATCAACGATGCAAAGTTCGCAAGCATTGTTCTCCTGGCAGCCGGATATTGTACTTTCGGGCCTGGGTCCGGCATTTGGTTATGACGTGTATTGCCTCGGTGAATCGTATGATGGCAATGTAACGGCCGTATACCAGATTGACGTTACCACCACTGGAAATCCAGACCCCACGATCGTATTGTCCACTCAGAATCTTGGGTTAGATCCAACAGGATTGAATCAGCCGTCGCAAGCCAAACTGATCTCTATAGCCGGGTATCATCTAACGTCAAATGTTGTGGTAACTCCTTCGTCTAATTTTGTAGTATCCCGAGACGATATTGCCTATGCTGATCAGGTGACTTTCTTGCCGACAGACTTTGACGATGCCGCAACTCAGTATTTATTCGTCAAGACTGTTTCAATTGGTGGCACTGGCACGTCAACGGGAACATTGACTTGTACTTCAACGGGTGCAGTAGACAAAATTGTTGACGTGAGTGTATTGATATATGATCCGGAGGAAACCGATTTCAACGGATTAACTACATTAGGTCAATCCGGTTGGACAGCCTATAGCGTAACAGGTGATCAAACCTGGACTTTAATAGATCTCGACGAAACAGCACTCGATCAGCGAACGAAGGGAAATGACAAGGCTATCCTTATCGATGGGACTGAAAATAGCACAGCGGCCAATGAAGACTGGCTTATCTCGCCGGCGATGGATCTCTCTTCCTACAAATACAACCCTACGGTGAAATTCAGATCATATTCGTCCGGTGCGGGAGAACCATTGGTGCTTAAATATTCCGCAGACTATCCCGGGTTCGGAGATCCTACCAATGCAACATGGTTTGATACCGAAGCGGAGTTTGCCGCAGTGAATTCAGCCGAGTGGAAAAGCACAGAACTTGAACTCACCAACCGGGAAACAAGTATTCATTTCGCTTTTGTATACACTTCCACTGAAACGGTTGGCTCACGCTGGACCGTCGATGATTGGAAGGTTTCGGACAATCTTGTCAATATCCCAACGAATTTACTTGTCTACCAGGGTGTACCGGCCGGCACTTTCTCTGCTTCGCAAAGTATGGACATCAACATTGCCGGGTATGGCGACGTGACCGTTTCTGCCTCCACTGGGTTTCAGGTATCTACCGATAACGTGGCGTTTTCGGCCAGTGTGACCATACCAGAAGGGGAGGCTTCCGCGGGCACGACTATTTACATACGGTTCACACCTGTTGGGGAAACAGACAACTTTCCAGGCACGCTTACTTTTACGGCAAATGAGTTTTCCGTCACCAGGAACGCGTTGGTTGGATCATCGTCCATCACAACAGCCGCAGAGAAGAGCATCACTAACTCGGGATTCATTTATCCTAACCCCACCGAAGGCACTGTCCACATCGACCTTAAAACATTCGACAACGCATCGCCTATTGTTCCTGTTTCAGTCTCCAGCAGCATGGGCGCAACAATAAGTTATTTTGAGTCATCCGTGTCCGGGCTGGATAGCAAATTGACAGACGTAGTCACCAATCTTGCACCTGGAATTTACTACATCACAGTTAAAAGCAAAGGGACTACCTATCGGAATAAACTGGTACGCAAATAGGTAATTGATTCGGTTTGATAATTTCCTCGCTCATGAATAGATCATCCTCACCTGGAAATGCATCAAAGGTTATTACGAAAGAAGTTCTTCCCAAATTAAAACCTTTGCTTGATCCACAACTGTTGGCCGCCATTGAGCCTTCAGCGTCAGCGGACTCTTATGTTTATGTTCATTGCTACTTTCAAAACGAATGGAAGGATGCTTTGGTGCGGATATGGAAAACAACCTACCTGGTGGACCAGGGGGGCGGATCGAAATCAGGATTGATTCATGCGGAAAACATCAGCATCGGGCCACTGTGGACGCTCATTCCGGATAACGTGACCCATACGTTCCTGCTGATCTTTGCCGCCTTACCCAAGGGTTGTACACACTTTGATCTCGTCGAGGAGATACCGCAGCCGGGAGGTTTCCACGTCACGAACATCAGCCGAAACCAACAGGATGTTTATCACATCGATGTATAACAACTAAAAACCAAAGCCGAGCTGTCGCTCATCTTTAATCTTTCTGGATACCTTGATCCTTCCCTGCACTACCGATACGATCTCACGGGTTCTGATATAAAGGAGGAAGCCTTCGACCTCTATGAAATTCATTTTGCGCAGGATATCGATGTATTCCTGCACCTGCTTCTGATCATTCTTGCTGGGCGTGCCAGTCTTGAAATCTATGACCACGGCTTTCTTTCCCTTTAGTAAGAGCCGGTCTATTCTGTTTTCACCGCCGCCAGGCAACAAAACAGGCATTTCTGTTCTAACTTCCCATGATGAGTCGAACCATGAGGCGATGACGGGATTGGTCATTAGTTCTTGTAACTGTTTCAGCAACTCCGGTTTTTCATCCTCCGTAATAAGTCCTTCGAGGATGATGCGTTCAATTGCGTCGTCGATCTCCTGCGCATATGATATGCGCGAAAGCAACGTGTGAATATAAATTCCGTATCCCATCTTCTCTTGCTGTTCGCTTTTTGAGTCATCGAAAAAGGACTTGCCTGTCTGTTTTATTACAAGTCTGTCACGCCACGGAAATGAGGGATAAGCAGATAGCTGTATAGCGTCTGGCGCCCGCTTTGCATCTTCCTCCTTGGGTGACTTCCAGGTACCAGAACGAAACTCCAACATGGCTTCATCCCAATAGTCGGTTCCTGGATATCCATCACGCATGGATGTGTGCAGCAAGTACGCCACGGACTTTTTCATGTTGCGCACTTCCGGATGAGGAGCTGTAATGATCAATCCATTTTCAGCACGGGTAAGCCCTACATAAAGGAGATTCAGGTTGTCCAGGTATGAACGTGTTCGCTCGTCACTGTAATAAGATGAAAAGGACGTCTTCTCTAGATTGCTCGCGTAGCGGATGGGCAGGTAGCCTGCTTCGGCAAAAGGACTTTCTTCCGTTCGCGCCCACAATGTTGGCGCCTGCCACGCATCATGATCCAAACCCCATCCACAAAAAGGGATGATCACATATTTGAATTGAAGTCCCTTCGATTTATGAATAGTGAGTATTTGTACGGCATTGACCTCACCTGATATCACCACGGATTTTTTATGCTTGTTCTCTTCCCACCATTCAAGGAATGCCCCGATGTCATTTCGCTCACGACTATAAAATTCCAATACAAGATTTTGAAACGCCAGCAGGTATGATATCTCTCCCTGTTGCTCTCCGAGTTTGAAAATTGAGATCAGCGTCTCCGTCAGTTCCACCAATGGAAGTTTTCTCAGCGCAGCTTTTTCCTTCACAAAAGCGGCTGGGAGATTGTTCTCGAATATAACCTGATTGGTAACCGCGAACACATCGATCAGGGAGCGACCGGGTTCTTCCTGCTTGGCAAACTCGTACGCAAGTTGTGCTCTTGCTACGGCATCTTCAGGATTGGACAAATATCGCATGGCCGCTAACAAAAGGTTGACGGAAGACGCGCCATCCAACCGTAGAGATTCATTAGATACAACGTCATACTGGCAATCCTGCCTTGCCTCCACTGAATTCTTATAGCGGAGCAGGTGTGCAACAATTTGCTGCCCTTCATCATTTTTTCGCACAAGGATAGCAATTTCATGAAGGGACGCGCCTTGTTCCTGCAGCCGCTCCAACGTATGGGGAATGCGATCCATCGCCTGCTCCTTCCACTTTCTGTCTTCCTCGTCGTGAAGAAAATTGACTTGAACAAATCCCTCGGCGTTGCGTGAATTTTTTTGACGTACATCACGGTAAGCTTCCGAAGAAATGGTTTGACCAGTATCAAGGGCAACGAGTGTCGCTGCTTTTTCGAAGACGATGTTATTAAAGGATACGATTGTTTCAGCGCTTCGGAAATTTGTTGTGAGCGCGTTGATCTCTATCCGGGATGAGCCTATGTGTTGTTCAATTTCTTCCTGCAGTAATTTCAGATCTCCACCACGCCACCTGTAAACAGCCTGTTTTACATCGCCCACCACCATGCTGGTGTACCCTTGGTCCAGGCTATTGGTGAGCAGGGGCAGGAAATTCTTCCACTGCATGGCAGAAGTATCCTGGAATTCATCAATCAGATAGTTCCGGTAAAACGATCCTACTTTCTCATAGATGAATGGCGTATCGCTGTCTTGAATCACACCGTTTAGAAACTTGGGTGCATCCGCCAACAGCATCAGGTTGTTTTCTTCCTTATACTCGGCAAGTTTGCGGGAGATATCCGCAACGAGACCAAAGACGTATAGATTTTGTAATACAATCTCCGCTGTTACGCTGCGCGGATATTGGTTGTCGTAAAGGTCTAGCAGTTGATTAATAATTGGAATGAGTCGGGCCCCGGCGACGGCGATCATTCTTTTCCGATCGGTGTTGGTCCTGCTCGGCCAGTTAGCGGCAGATTGAAAATGATTTCTAATGCGGTCAACCGGTTCCTTAATAGATTTCAGACTTTTTACGTTGGCATAAGTTTCCAGGAAAGTATGTAATCCTGAATTTTTTCCATGATGGAAATCTGAAAGTTCCCAGCCTTCGGCCTGAATGATATTCTGCGCTTCTGTTGCCAGCGCGGCAGCGGTAAGCAGAAATGAATTTTTTTCCTTCCACAATGTTGTCCGCAGCTCGGTAAAGTACCTGCGGTCGCTGGTGGCTTTAATGACGTCATCTTCAATGTCCTTAAACGAGTCGCGGAATATTTCAAGAGAAAATTCCAGCAGGCTCGTCCTTATATCCCATGCACGTTCGTTCTCGAGATTTTCCTTAGCAAATTCAACGACCCAATCCGTAAGCTCTTTGTTGCTGCCAAGCTCATCGATCAGGTTGTCGATCACTTCTTCAAGAACGGCATCCTGTTCAACCTCCAGCCGGTAGTCGCCTACAAGTCCCGCTTCCCTCGTGAATGAGCGGATCACTTTTTGAAAGAAGGCATCGATGGTACTGATGGAGAATCTGTCATACTTATGGAGGATTGCGGCCTGCGCTTCCTGCGCGTATTGGCGAAACGTTGATGCGTCCAGGCCAAGCTCGTTTTGAAGTTCCTCCGCTAATTCATTCGGTTCCCCGGTTGCAAACTCGTTGAGATAGCGGAGGATACGATCCTTCATCTCCTGCGTAGCCTTGTTGGTGAATGTTACCGCAAGTATGTGTTTGAAGTAATCCGCCCGGAACCGCAACGCCAGCAGCAGATACGCTTTCGCCAATGTCCTGGTTTTACCCGAGCCCGCTGACGAACGATATATGTAAAAGTGCTTATCCAGGATCTTTGCGCTGTTAGGTTGAATTATCAGGTAAACTTAAAGAAATAGGCCATAACCAACTTCAATCAAGTTGATGAAAGGATCATCCTGAAGAGATTTCACGTCAAACAGCGATCACAGGAGGGGAACAATTAGAATAGGCCCCTAAAATTTCATAAATTCAGGGGATTTTTTTATGCGGAAACTATTTTTTCTTGCGCCAAAGGTTGCTTACTCTTTTCCGGTTCAGCTATTTCTCAATAACATCCAGCGTAACCACGTATTGATTCTATGCTGGGTTGTATTGTTTGCCATGATCACCGGAAGCTTTGGTAAATACCTCGGCATACCATATCTCTTCCTGGACCCGGAGTATCTGAATAAAGTAAACTTCAGAAGCTTTTTTATCATCGGGACGGTTCTGGCTGGATTCTCCATGGCCTTTCACATTACATGCTACATCGTTGACGGGCATCGTTTTTCATTTATTGGCGCCTTAAGTAAGCCCTTCACAAAATTCATTATTAACAACAGTGTTATTCCTTTGTTGTTCCTCGGGACGTATGTTTATCAAATTGTCAAGTTCCAGGTAAACAATGAATTCAGCTCTGTTAGGGAACTGGCCTGGAATCTGTCAGGGCTGACATTAGGGTACATGATCATGTCATTCCTTTTTTTCATGTACTTCTGGTTGACTAATAAAGACATCTTCAGGTACGTTGTCTGCCAGATCGATGAGAAACTAAAGCAAAATGTAAAGGTCACAAGGGCAAGTGCGATGAAAAAGCTTGACATCGCACGCAAAAAGCAGATACACGTCGAATATTACATGGACTACGATCTGCATTTTAAAAAAGTACAGGACTCTAATTTCTATGATAAGGCCACCATCTTGCAAGTCTTCGATCAAAATCACTTTAACCTCGTTATCATTGAATTGGAAGATGGTGGCCTTATCCTGATCCTTGGTGTGTTCAAGGATTCTCCTGCATTCCAACTTCCTGCAGCGGCGAGCTTTGTTATCTTCCTCACGATCTTCGTCATGATGGCCGGTGCGTTCACGTATTGGTTCGGCGGATGGTCCACCACGACTGCACTCATACTTTTTCTGATCTTTAATTACCTGGTGGGAGAGGATTATCTTTCCAAGCGGTATGAAGCGTTTGGCCTGGACTACCGTAGACCTTACGCCGATTATTCAATTGATGCACTGCAGAGGTTGAACGACTCCACACACATGATGCGTGACCTGAAAGCCAATGAGGTTATGCTGGTAAATTGGCGTAATAAATTTCCTGCCGATGAAAAACCAAAAATGGTATTTCTGTGCGCAAGCGGCGGCGGCAAACGCGCTGCATTATGGTCGCTAACAGCATTGCAGGCGGCAGATAGCATGACCAACGGCGGATTAATGGAGAAAAGCGTGCTCATTACCGGGGCTTCAGGGGGATTGATTGGCGCAAGTTTTTTCCGTGAACTCAAGTTGAGGGACAAATTAGGTCAGCGTACAAGGCCATACTCAGTTTCTCATCAACAACAAATAGCCACTGACAATCTTAACCCGCTCATCTTTGGCTTACTGGCGAATGATTTCTTCGTCAAGTTTACAAAGTTCAAATACAACGGAAATTTTTATTACCGTGATCGCGGTTACACATTTGAAGAACAGCTCAATCAGATCACGGAACGGATGATGGACAAACCCATCACGGCGTATGATAGTGTGGAGTTGCAGGGAATGGTGCCCATGATGATCCTCGCGCCAACGATCGTAAATGATGGTCGCAAGCTATACATCGCCGCGAGACCTATCTCCTTCATGAATTATGATATCATGGCCTTTCCCGAGTATAAGTTGTCCAAGTTTGCCGGGATAGACTTTCTAACGCTTTTTGAAGAACACAGTGGAAGCAATCTGAGATTTTTGTCCGCGCTCCGCATGAGCGCTACGTTCCCATACATCACGCCGAACACCACTTTGCCCACCGATCCTCCGGTAAGGATCATGGATGCTGGCATATCAGACAATTTTGGTTTGTCAGATGCAATACGCTTCATGTTCGCCAATAGCAAATGGATCGCCGAGAATACTTCGGGCGTCGTTTTTGTTTCCATCCGCGACTCTCCAAAGTTGAATCCCATTTCACAAAAATCGGGTCAGACGTTGATTGATGACTTCACGCAACCTATCAGCAGCGTGTACAATAACTTTGAGAATTTTCAGGACATCAACAGCGACATGCTTATTAATCATGCAAAGACGTGGTTCAAAGGCAGTATTAGCAGGATAGACATACAATATGAGTCTGAGATCTATGTGCCGATCCTGCAAAAGATGGACAGCATCCGCCAGAACAATGCGAGAGCAAGTCTCAGCTGGCGCCTCACCACACGCGAAAAGGTAGCGATCGTTTCAAGCATTAAGGCAGAACACAATCAGCGGGAGTTGAAGAAATTAGTGGAGTTGTTGAAATAACCTGCTCATTTAGTAAAACCCGGACCGTACAGCACCGTGCCGCTCCGGGAATGTGTTACATTCCCATCATCGATAGCAATTTCTCCGTTGACGATAACATACCGGAATCCAGCCGAATAGGCGTGGGGTTGGCTAAATGTACTTTTGTCTGCAACTAGAGATTCATCAAATGCCAGAATATCCGCAGCCATGCCTTCCCTAATTAAACCACGGTCTCGCAGTTTGAATTTTTGGGCCGGAAGTGATGTCATGCGGCGTATGGCTTCTTCAAGCCTGATCACTTTCTCATCGCGGACATAATGACCCAGTACACGCGCGTTGGTTCCATATCCCCGGGGATGTGGAACACCTGATCCAAAGCGACTGATGCCAGCATCCGACGCGAACATGTTATAGGGGTACTGGATGATCTTTCTCAGGTCGTCTTCGTTGATGCTGAAAAAAACCATCTGCGCGCTTCCTAAGCTAACCATTTCCATGATCGTTTCAGCTTCATCCGCGGCCTTCGGTTTTCGACCCTTGATAATATTTATTTCTGAAATATTCTTTCCGTTCATCAGCGTATCGGCACCATACCTGGCCACTACCGCATAGCTATACCGTTTCAACTGCTTTCCCTTCAGGTTGCTCAGCATCTCCGTTTTGATGCGCCCCCTGATGGACGGCTCTTTCAGTCTGTATAACAATGAGTCCTTTCCTCCGGAGAAGGCCCACGTCGGCAGAACGGTATTTAATGTGGTGCTGCTGGCGATGTAAGGATATTGATCGACAGTAACATCAATGCCTTCCTGCCGCGCCTTTTCAACCTGGGCGATTATAGCTGATGATCGACCCCAGTTCGGCTTATACGTAACTTTGAAATGAGAGATCTCAACGGGTATGTTGGCAACTCGGCCAATGTTAACGGCTTCTTCGATCGCTTCAGTTACCTCATCCGCCTCGTTGCGTATATGGGACGCGTATACGCCATGATACCGCGCAGCAGCTTTCGCAAGGCCGATCACTTCAGGTGTTTTGGAATATGTGCCTGGCACGTAGATCAATCCAGTGGAAAATCCAACTGCTCCTTCCTGCATTCCTTTTGCAACAAGCGCTTCCATGTTCTTTTGTTCTTCCGGCGTGGGATCACGCTGACCATCACCCATCACAGCGTTCCTCACGCTGTTGTGCCCAATCAGCGTCGCGACATTGATGGCCATTTTCACGCTGTCGAGTTGAAAGAAGTAATGTGCGACATCCGTATTTGACCCTCCGCAATTTCCCGTTACAACGGAGGTCACGCCATCGTAAAGGAAATTTTCTGCTCCAGGTACGGTAAGACTATTGGTTTCGATGTGTGTGTGAACATCGATGAAACCAGGACAGATGATCAAGCCTGCTACATTCAGCGTCTTCTTCGATTCCGCTCCCGAAAGATTACCTACGGCAGCGATCTCTCCGTCTTGAATGGCTACGTCACCAACGAACCATGGATTTCCCGAGCCGTCGACAATTCTTCCGCCAGTGAGCACCAGGTCATACTGCTGCGCCTGCGCTGACCAACCCATCGCGACGCAAAGCATTAGAAACAGGATCCGGAGTGTTGTCATGGTCAGGAGTTTAGGTTACGGATGGAAAATAGCGGATTCTTCAGGAATTAGTAAAACTAATCGGACAATGGTGGAAAGAAAATTTAAAGGAGTACCCGCAAAGCGTGATCAAACAGCGTAGACCTTTATCTTTGCCATCTTATGCCCACGGTACAAGACCAATTAAGAAAGACTTTTGACCTGATTGTCCTCGAACGTCAGGCAGACCTGGAATATTATCGCCAGAAAGTGCTGCTGCGTTCACTGCAACAACGAACGAAAGAGGGTATGACGTGGTACCCTGTCAAGCTCAAGCGGGACTATATCGGTACCGGAGAAAGACTTATGATCGAAATCGAAAGGACCACCCAACTTGAACAGCCACATTCTTTTCAAAGCGGCAAATCGGTGAGCATCTTTTCGAATAGCGCGGGAAAGCCCGATAGGGATCATATCAACGGTGTCATAAATTACGTCCGCGACAACACCATGGTGATCACGCTGCACACCGAGGAGTTACCAGATTGGTTCGATGCCGGCTTGTTGGGCGTTGACGTAATGTTTGATGAAATGTCTTACCGCGAAATGGAATTCGCGATGAAGGAAGTGATGAAAGCGGAAGGTAACAGGGTTGCGGAACTTCGGGACATCTTAATAGGTGATGCAAAGGCAAAACAAAAAAAAGTTTTGGTGCAGGCAGACACACCGGGTTTAAATCCAAGTCAACAGAAAGCCCTCTCTCAAGTGGTCGACGCGGAGGACGTGGGATTGATCCATGGACCTCCTGGCACTGGCAAAACGACAACACTTGTTCACGCAATAAAGCGAACGATTCAGGATGAGCGGCAGGTACTGGTTTGTGCGCCCAGTAACGCAGCCGTTGACCTGCTGGTTGACAAACTCAGCGAACAAGGCCTTAATGTATTGAGAATCGGACATCCTGCGCGTGTAACAGAGCAAACGTTAAGCAAAACGCTCGACGCCAGGATCGCGGAGCACCCAAGTTATCACGAGCTCCGGGGCTTGCGAAAGAAAATGGAGCAGTTGAAAGCAATGGCGTACAAGTTCAAGCGCGAATTCGGATATCAGCAGCGACAGGAGCGGAAGTCATTGATCCAGGAATCGAAGGCAATTAAGGCCGACGCAGATGTCCTGGAGTTCTACATTGTCAACGATCTGCTACAGCAGGCCCAGGCTATTTGCTGCACGCTGGTCGGGTCTTCACATCCAGTGCTGCGCGGTAGAAAGTTTCAGACCGTTTTTATTGACGAAGCGGCGCAGGCGCTTGAGCCAGCATGCTGGATACCCCTGCTAAAGAGCAAACGTGTGATCTTCGCGGGTGATCACCAGCAGCTACCCCCAACGATAAAGTCAATCGACGCTGCGCGTTCCGGTTTGTCAAAAACACTTTTCGAGAAAGCGATTGCCCGTCATCCCAACGCAGCCACCATGCTGACGGTCCAGTACCGGATGCACGAAGATATCATGAGATTCTCATCGTCTTATTTTTACAAAAATGCGCTCATTGCAGATGAATCTGTTCGCGCTGAGCTATTGCTCCCCAATCAACCGCCTGTGGAATTCATTGATACGGCGGGGTGTGGTTACACAGAACAACAGGATGCTGAAACTTTAAGTCGATTCAACCGCGAGGAGGCTAACGTTCTTATTCATCGCGTTGAATCCCTCATCGAAGAGATCGGCCCAATGGAATGGTTGGAGAGAAATCTTACCATGGGGATCATCACGCCGTATCGGTCGCAGGTCGACCTTTTACATAAGCTGGCGGAGGCATCGCCCGCGCTGGAGGCATTGCACAGGCTCATTACCATTAACACAGTCGATGCCTTTCAAGGTCAGGAAAGGGATGTCATCGCCATAAGCTTTGTAAGGAGCAATGAGAAAAGTGAGGTTGGATTTCTCGGCGATATCCGGCGAACAAATGTCGCCATGACCCGGGCCAGAAAAAAATTAATCATGATCGGTGACTCCGCAACGTTAGGGGCACACGAATTCTACACCGCCCTCATTGATTACGTACAGGAGAAAGACTACTATAAAAGTGCTTTTGAATTGAACTAGGATCAGAAGGAGTATGCTACACATTGAGTCATCGTTCTCGGTTCAAATTCTGGGATTTCTGTCGCGGTTGAAAATTTCGCAAACCCTTCCTGCGGGCGTGGAAGTCCTGAACCCATACAACGACAAGAACGTCTTCGAACTATGCAGAAAATTCTATTCAAAGTATTACAATGATGATGCCGAAAGGTATCTGATTCTGGGAATCAATCCTGGCCGTTTCGGCGGAGGACTGACAGGCATTCCCTTTACGGATCCAGTCAAGCTTGAAGCACAATGTGGTATTATCAACGATCTGGGTAAGAAGACCGAGCTTTCAGCTGACTTCATGTATACGATGATCAATGCCTATGGCGGTCCGGAGAAATTCTACAGCAGATTTTATTTTAGCTCGATCAGTCCGTTGGGTTTTACAATGGCCGGGAAGAACCTCAATTACTACGACATGAAGGAGCTGCAACAAAACCTCAGGCCTTTCATACTTGATTCGCTGACGAGCACGCTGCGGATGCCAGTAGCGCGGACTGTTTGCTTCTGCCTGGGCGAGGATAAAAATTATAAATTCTTATCAGCCTTAAATGATGAGTTTAAATTTTTCGAGGTCATTAAGCCACTACCTCATCCTCGATTTATTATGCAGTACAGGCGAAAAAAATTAACGGAACACATTGAAAATTATCTCCGTCAACTAACGTCTGCTCTCTAACCTTTTGATCGCTTTTTTGCACCCCGGACTGCCTCCGCGGTCCATGGATCTTCGGGCCAGTGATGCCTGGGGTATCGCATGCGCATTTCCTTTCTCACTTCATGATAAGCAGTATGCCAAAAGCTTTTAAGATCCTGGGTAACCTGAACGGGCTTATAGCCCGGTGAGAGCAAATGGAGCAATACCTTGGTCCTGCCCTCATTCACCGTAGGTGTTTCAACCAATCCAAAGACTTCCTGCAGCCTCACTTCAATGACCGGCGGAGTTGCTTCCTGCTTGTAGTGGACCTTGATCATGCTTCCACTCGGCACAACCAGATTGGTAGGCGCCAATACAGAAAGTCGTTGGACCAGCTCCCAGGGCAATGTTGCCGTTAGTATCTGCTGAATGTCCAGCTTGTTAAAGTCTTGACGGCGCGACACATTGTTTAAATAGGGTCCCAACCATGACGCAGAGGTCTCGATCAACGTTTTATCACTTACGTCAGGCCACCCTTCGTCTGTCCTCCAGGCTCGTAAACTCATGACACGCGACTGCCACGCTTCCTGTGCTTCAGACCAGTTCAGCAGGCGCAGACCTTCTTCGCGGACCGCCTGACACAGCACCTCTACCCTGCGTTGATCATCGATGCTGCTGACAGCTTGTGTGGACAGCACAACGTTGCCAATCCTTTTCTCTTTGACTGCAACGATCACACCTTTATCATGATTCCAACTTACAATTTCCTTTTCCACAGCCAAATGAACAAGGTCTTCCTCGCTGATGGCTGCTGCTGTGAATATCTTGCCTTCACCCGTTCCACTGTCCAGGTGTGCAATGGCCAACCAGGGCTCGCGCAGCAAGGGATCATTGTCCAGCAACCGCACGACGCGTCCCGTTGTAAGTTTATATCGCGGACTGTGCCGCTCCACCTGTCTCGCGATACGGTCAGGATAAGCCTCAGCAATAAGTTCACCCACGGCGGTGTCGACGACGGAATTGTTATCTGCGTTGGCCTTTAAGATCCTTCTCCACGATGAGGCCAGGCGCTCGATTCTTTCCAGGACGTGACGATCTGCCGCGACACGTTGTCCACTTCGCCACTTTCTCAAGGCATCAATGCGCAGACAAAGGTCAGCGCCTTCATTCTTTTCCATTGGATCGCGTTCCTCAAGGATGGATGCGATATCGATGGCAAGTGTGATCTGAACTTTGTCTGCCATCAACATGTGTGCAATGCGGGGATGCGTCGGAAGCTTAAGCATGCTTTTACCGCGTGGGGTGATCCTGTTTTCATCGATGGCGCCGAGTTGCACCAGGAGGTCCCTCGCCTGATTGATTGCGCCTGCCGGTGGCGTTGTGATCCACGTTAATCCAGAAAATTCTGTTACTCCCCAATTGGCAAGTTCAAGCATCACTGGAGAAAGGTCTGCCTCCAGTATTTCAGGTTGCCGGGTAGGTTGAAATGTGTGATGAATCGCTTCCGGCCATAGCCTGTAGCACACTCCTGGTCCCAGTCGACCTGCTCTGCCTGCGCGTTGATCAGCTGAATCCCTCGTGACGCGAACTGTCTCCAGTCGTGTTAGCCCGCTACGGGGATCAAATTTTGGAACGCGCGAGTATCCAGAATCAATAACCGTGGTAATGCCTTGTATTGTCAATGATGTCTCGGCGACGGCGGTGGACAAAACTACTTTTCGACCGCCGTGAAGATCGGGCAGGATGGCTTCTTGCTGTTTTGCAAAAGGCAGATCACCATATAAGGGCCGAACGTTAACCGTCAAGTTCTCACTTTCAAGTAGCCCCTG
>Ga0193753_10000152_pt1 | contig 64542 bp, 77 predicted proteins | sample H1c2metaG_FD_144925 | JGI IMG/M metagenome (GOLD analysis project Ga0193753, IMG submission 144925) | Soil microbial communities from a riparian zone of the East river system, Colorado, United States - H1c2 | ecosystem: Environmental > Terrestrial > Soil > Riparian zone | place: USA: East...
AAAGATCTTCGGCAGGATTCCACGCAGGAATCAAAACAACAAAACCTCGTGACATCGTTCAACTCGTGAGATTAAAACTGGGAATTGGCATACAGCTCAGGCCAGTCAAATGATTGCACGAATCAGCCCCGGCACCCAGCCTTATACGCAAACAAAGCCGACACAAATAATTGCGTCGGCTTTGCTACCTTGTTCGTCAAGCGGATTACTTCTCTGTCACTCGCATCGCAATTCTCCGGTTCTGCGCTCTACCTTCTTCTGTCGCATTATCAGCAACGGCATGCTGATCCCCATAGCCCTCCGAGTTGAGCCGCGAAGCATCGATCCCCGAGCTGACCAGCGCGTCCGTCACGTTCTTCGCTCGTTCTGCAGACAGCGACATATTCGCAGTCGCATCGCCAGTATTGTCGGTATAACCGCCAATCTTCAAATGAACATTTGGATACGCCTTCAGAATATTTGCGATATTACCCAGCTGCTCCTGCGACGACGGCTGCAGTGTCGCACTTCCTGTATCGAACAACAATCGGTCGAAGTTGAACCATGTCGTGTCATCGACAGGCTTCGACGAGTCATTGAGAAAAGCAATCAGCTTATTCTCCACGCCAAACTGAGGAATTTTAAGTTCCACTCCATTCGGCAGCTTCGTCGTGAAGAACTCACCTAAAGCAGAGACAGCCGAAGCTCCCGTGTTCGATGCCGTCTGCATGGTATAGCTTACCGGCGCCTTCGCCCGGTTGAAGAACCACAGCACTCCAAGCAGCAGCACCGCGAGCAGAACAACTGGCCACAACCAGCGATTGCCAGCCTTCGCAATCGCCGCCGGCGCAGCGGCGACATGGCCTAGCACGCCCGCCAGCAAGGAACCCAGCCCTGCGGGCAGGAATCGCTGTAAACCCGGCGCTTCGCTCTTCAATGAGCTCGCAAGGCCAGCCGCACTTGTACCATTCTCGCGTACATGCTGACCAAGCGCTCCCAGCACCAGGGCAGACGCCATGCTCATCAGCATTCCAGCCTTGCTGCTCGAAAGCCCTGACGATTGGCCCACAGCATCGGTAACCACCGGCAGCCGCGATCCGAAGACACTTGAAAGAAATCGGCTTCCCAGATCGGCAATTGTGGAACCAGGAGTTCCCGGAACAGAAGCTCCAGCAGTGGAGATCATGTTGGAAATTGCACTCGGTGTATTCGCCGGATTTGTGATCATGCCAAACAGCTGGCTCATGAATCCTGGCTCTTCCACCTTAGCCGCAATCCCTGACAGAATCGCAGCTGCTCCACCCTGTAAACCGCGCTGAACAGTATCCGCGGACTCTCCAAGCTGCGAAGCGATCGGCCCGGCGACATTCGGGCCAAGAAAACTCATTACACTCTCGACAATAGAATCTGCCATACGCTCTTCCTTCCTTTCAATGCGTCACTTATTTCCTCCGTCTTTGTAGATGGCCGCGGTGCATCCGTTCATGACACGAGCTTGTGGCACACATCTTGCGCCGCACGCGATCTCTGGGCGTCAATCCATAGACGTCCACAAAAAGTGGCCCGTAAAAGCGCTGAAATACTAAACCCGCCCCCCCAAAAATGGCCAGCGATCTCAAAAAAACAGCTTGAGCTCATTGAACATAGCCGACCGCATCAGAACAAAGGTTCAGAGGCAATATGAAGAAGTGGGATTCATCGTAACGACTCACTCCTCCGCTTCATCATGCAGCGGCCTCTTAGCCGTGGCCAATATCTTGTCCGAAAGCCCCGGCGGCACCACATCATAATGGTCCATCTCCATCCTGAAGCTACCTCGTCCCTGCGTGATTGATGTCAGCGTTGTCCCATAGCTCAGCATCTCGGCCATCGGTACCTCCGCACGAACCGTCGTTCCCGCGCCCGCGCTCTCCATCCCCTGCACACGTCCCCGCCTTCCATTCAAATCTGCCATCAACGCGCCCGCGCACTCATCCGGCGAGTCGATCTCCACCCGCATCACCGGCTCCAGCAGTGCGGGCTTCGCCTGTTCCATGCACTTCCGAAACGCCAGATGCGCCGCCATTTTGAATGACATCTCGCTCGAATCGACATCGTGATAACTTCCATCAAACACCGTCACTTTGATGTCGACTACCGGATACCCCGCCAGAAATCCTCGCGCAGCCGACTCGTGAATCCCCTTCTCCACCGCCGGCACAAACTGCCGTGGAATAGCTCCTCCAAAGATGTCGTTCTCAAACACGACACCACTGCCTCTCGGCAACGGCTCAATGCGAAGCTTGCAGTCGCCAAACTGTCCATGTCCGCCGGTCTGCTTCTTATGCCTGCCCTGCGCCTCGGCCTTCCCGCGAACTGTCTCCCGGTATGGAACCTTTGGCGCCTTCAGCGTCACCTCCGTGTGATAGCGCCGCTTCAGCTTCGACACGATCGCCTCAATATGCGGCTGTCCTGCACCCGCCACCAGAAACTCATTCGTCTGCGGATCCCGGAAGAACCGTACCATCTGATCCTCTTCCATCAATCGGTGAAGTGCCGGAGCAAGCTTGTCCTCATCCGCCCTAGTCTTCGGCTCAATCGCATAGGTCATCGCCGGCTCGGGCATCGGCACCGGCTCCAGAAAGATCTCGTGCGCCCTGTCGCCCAGTGTGTCCCTCGTCAATGTGGCGCGCAGCTTAGCCACCGCACCCAAATCACCCGCGTGAAGCTCCTGCACCTCCACGGCTTTTCTTCCCTGCATGATCGAAAGATGTGCCAGCCGCTCTGCCTCCTGATGCGTAAAGTTCTGCACCGTCATATCGTTCTTCACCACACCACTCAGCACCTTGAAGAACGAGATCTTCCCCGCAAACGGATCTGTCATCGTCTTGTACACGTACAGCGCAAGCGGCTCCTTGTCGTCTACCCGTCGCATCACAATCTCTTCATGCGTCTGCAGATCGGCAACACGCGCCTCACCGTTGGTATGACCCGACGCAGCGTGCTGATAGCCCTTTACTGCCATAGGTTCCCGCTCCACAGGAGACGGCGCATACACCTTTAGAAAATCCAACAGATGATCGGTGCCTACATTTGTCAACCCACTCACGTATAGCACCGGAAATATCCTGTCCTCCCGAATCGCCTCATGCAATGCCGTTATCAGATGCTGCTCCGGAATCGTTCCCACGTTGAAGAACTCCTCCATCAGTTCATCCTTACCCTCTGCCACCAGCTCCACCAGCGCCTCATGTGCGGCCTTCGCATCGTTCGCAAACTGCTCCGGAATCTTCCCAACCTCTCCATGTCCGTCCCCATCCGGCTTATAGAGAAACGCCTGCATCGTCACCAGGTCCACCACCCCGTGGAATCCATGCTGATCCACAATCGGCAACTGCACCGGAACCACCTGCCTGCCCCACTTCTCCTGCATCGTCTCAATCATCTGTTGTCGGCCAATCCTGCTATCGGCCTTGGGATGATCAAGCTGGTTGATCGCAATCACACGCGGCAGATTCACCTCCGCTGCAAACCGCCACACTCGGTCCGTCACCGTCTCCGCCCCTTCCCGCGCATTCACCACCACCACCGCAGCTTCCACCGGCAGCATTGCTGCCCGCGATTCATGCAGGAACATATGAAATCCCGGCGTATCCAGCAGATTGATCTTTACCCCGTTCCACTCCGCAAATGCCACCGCGTTCGCCATCGTCGTCCGCCGCGCAATATCTTCTTCGTCATAGGCCGTCACAGCCGACCCATCTTCCACGCGCCCCCGTGCAGCCGTCATCTTCGCCGCATGAAGCAAAGCGGAAATCAGGGTCGTCTTTCCGCAATGCGCGTGGCCAACAACAGCCACATTCCGAATCTCGCTTCCCATATAAGCTCTCATCGATAGCACCCTCCCATCGTCGTTCCTTCAAACTCATTTGTTCTGGAAACATTGCAAGAAGCACGAAACGCAGAGACAGAGCAGCGGCGTTCCCGCCCAGCTCCTTACAGCTGGTCGAATTGGTCTGCCATCCGCATCACTCATGGAGGCACCAGCCTGCTGATTTTTCAGCGCTATCATCCAGCGCACCTAGCCTTTAGGAGCCCTTTTTTTCAGTGTGTCCAAAAGAGGCTTCTCAAAGGAGACACGGATGCTATCACACACACAACCCACCGCTCACATCCTGTCTCTCCACCCACCCCCAAATACCACTGCACCATACTGTTAGCGGATAAACCAACAGAGACCCGAAACAGTAGCCTCAGAGAACTCAACCGCCCTCGCCAGTCTGTGTTAAGGTTTAGCTTCCTCAGATGTTAGACTTCATCGATTCCGACTTGAAACCTTTGTTTCCTTTGGAATAACAATCTGCCCGTTCGGTCTGTGTGAATACTTATGGAGAGCACAAAGTTTCCAGCACGTCTCGTCATCCAGGATGGAGATCAGTCTCGCTCCGTCCTTATTGAACCGCTTCCCTTCACCATTGGCCGTCAGGCCGACCGCGATCTCTGCTTGTCCAACTCTCAGGTCTCGCGTCAGCACGCCATCCTCCGCGAGGACGCCGAAGGCTTCTTCATTGAGGACCAGGGCAGCCGTCACGGCACCCTGATCAACGGCATGCGCAAGGACACCTCCCGCCTCCACTCCGGGGACCGCATCCAGATCGGCACCTCCGGCGTCGTCCTCCTCTTCCTCTCCACCCAGGAGCACCCTTCCGCCCGTCTCCTGCTCAATCGCATCTCCGGCGAATCCTCAGGCTCCGAGCTCGAAAAGCTCTCGCTCTTCCTTCAGGCCGCACAAAGCTTCAACAACACCCGCGTCCTCAACGACGTCCTCAGCACCATGGTCGAATACACCCTCCGCCTCACCGGCGCCGAGCGTGGCTTCGTCTTCCTTGGCGACAATGCATCCAACCTTCGCCTCGAATCCGGCCTCACCAACGAAGGCCTCCCCCTCGCGGACGACTCCAAAATCTCCCACTCAATCCTGCGCGACGCCGCCACCTCCGGTAAGGAGTACATCATTGGCGACGTAAGCGGCGACGGCCTGCCCATCGCGCGCGAGAGTGTCGTCGCCCACGAGCTCCGCAGCGTCATCGCCATCCCCTTGCGTGGCCGCAACTCCGATCGCCTCCTCGGCCTCCTCTATCTCGATAGCCGTCTCCGCAGCAGCACCCTCAACCGCGTCAGCCGCGATATCCTTCACCTCATCGCGACAGAAGCCGCGAATCTTCTCGAGAACGCTCGCATGGTCCAGGCCGAGCGCGCCGCCGACCTCCTCCGCAACGAAATGGAGATCGCCTCCAACATTCAGCAGAGCATCATGGCCCGCGATCTGCCCACTTTCTCCTACGCCAGACTGATGGCCCGCTCCGTCCCTTGCACCGAAGTAGGTGGCGACTTCTACGACGTCATCCCTCTCGAAGAAGAGAACGGCTTCGTCGCCATCGTCGCCGACGTCTCCGGCAAGGGAATGTCTGCAGCCCTGCTCGCCTCCATCATCCAGGGCATGATGTACGCGCAGCTCAGAAGCGGCGCCTCGCTCGTCGACACCCTAGACTCCGTCAACTCTTTCCTCTGCTCCCGCGTCTCCGGCCGCAAGTACGTTACCGTGGCAGCGGTCCACTACAAGCCCGACGGAACCATCACCCTCGTAAACGGCGGCCACGTCCAGCCATTCCTCGTCTGTGAAGACGGCACAATCGAGCCGATCCTCGATGGCGATGTCCCCGTTGGCCTCCTGCCCAACGCCACCTTCCACCACATCTCCTCCAACATGCCTCCAGGCTCCCGCCTCGTCCTGCTCAGCGATGGCGTCACCGAAGCCGAGAACTGTGACGGCATCGAATTCGGACTCGCCGAACTCCAGCGAGACCTCGGTGCCGCCGACCCGATCCAGGCCATCTTCACCTCGCTCCACCGCTTCTGCGAAGGCACCCCCCCTCACGACGACCGCACCATGCTGGTCATCGATAGAATCACCTAATTCTTCTCCCACTCGTAGGAGACACCATTGAAGCTGCTTCTTAAATTCAACCTCATTGTCATCACGCTCGTTGCTATCGGCCTCGCCATCGTCTCCTGGGTCGCTCACTCCTTCCTCGCTGACAACGCACGCGCCCAGATCGTCCAGCAGGCCGAACTCATGATGCAGAGCGCAAGCTCCACCCGCGACTACACCACCCAGGAGCTCAAGCCTCTCCTCATCACCGCCCCGGCCATGCAGCACGACTTCCTTCCCCAGATCGTTCCCGCTTACGGAGCCACCGTCACCTTCGCCCGCCTGCGCCAGAAGTTCCCCGAATACATGTACAAAGAGGCGACCCTCAACCCCACCAACCTTCAGGATCGCGCCGTCGACTGGGAAACCGACATCATCGAAGCCTTCCGCAACAAGCCCGACCTCAAGGAGTTCGTCGGGCAGCGAGACACCGCCACCGGTCCCTCACTCTACCTCGCTCACCCCATCGTGGCCACCGCGAGCTGCCTCGAGTGCCACTCCGTTCCCTCCGCTGCCCCTAAAGTCATGATCGACAAATACGGCACAACCAACGGCTTTGGCTGGAAGCTGAATGAAATCATCGGCGCTCAGATCGTCTCTGTCCCCATGGCGCTCCCCGTCCAGATTGCCAGCCGAGCCTTCAGAACCCTCATGTGGTCCCTCGTCGTGACCTTCGCCGCAATCCTGCTCGCCGTCGATCTCGTCCTCTACTTCCTCATCATCACGCCCATACGCAGGCTCTCCGCCGTCGCCGACCGCGTCAGCCTCGGTCAACTCGATCAGCCCGAACTGCCAGTCCACGGCAACGATGAGATGGCTCAGCTCACCACATCCTTCAATCGCCTCGTCGTCACGGTTGTCAAAGCCCTGCGAATGCTCGGCTAGAGCATTGCACACAATTGTCCTCCCCTATCCGTTGTGTTGCGTGTTGTTGCATGTTTGAAGTCGTCATTCTGAGCGAAGCGCAGTTAAAGTTGCCCCACTGCCCTTACCCTCAAGGCATACAAAACCTACACAATCCCACCCTCACGAACCCGCCGCCCACCCACCGATGTCAGAAACCTCTGCCGCGCATCCGCCGACTCAATCTCCTGCGCCACCTGCTCCACCAACGCCTGCAGATTATTCGTACTGCTCGAAGCCCGCTTCACCAGCACGCTCGCAATCGGCCCCACATAGTGCGCCAGCTTCAGCGTAATCTCACTCAACTGCTCCGGTTTATACTTCGACCCCTCCGCTATGGCACCCTTTGCCTCACCCGTTTGCGTGGGAGCCGAAGGCCCAGTCCCATGCACACGGAGCTGCGAAGCCTGCCCCAGCTGCAACCCATCCAGCGCCTTCAAAAATTCACCCGCCGTCTGCCACCTGTCTCGCTTCTCCTTCGCCAAAGCCTTCATCACCGCCGACGAAAGCTCCAGCGGAATCGCAGGATTCACCTCGCTCGGAGGCACCGGCTTGTCCCTCAACAGCCCTCCGATCACCTGCGCATAACTCGTTCCCCCAATCGGCAGCCGACCCGTAATCATCTCGTACAGCGTCACTCCCAGCGCATATAGATCCGACCGCGCATCATGCGTCTCGCCCGATATCAACTCCGGCGCAATGTAGTGCATCGACCCCACCAGCGCTCCCGTCGTCGTCAATCGCGCATCAGGGACAGCCAGCGCCAGCCCAAAATCAAGCACCTTCACCCGCCCATCCGGCGTCACCATGATGTTCGAGGGCTTGATGTCCCGATGAATCACTTCACGCGAGTGCGCATATTCGAGCGCCGTAAGCACCTGCCGCGTATACGCCATCGCCTGGTCCAACGTAATTCCCATCTCCAGCGTCCGCCGCAGATCCATCCCCTCCACACACTCCATCACCATCACCAGCTGCCCATCGTGATGAAATGCCGTATGCAGCACTGCAATGTTCGGATGGCTCAGCGTCGCCAGCACCCGAATCTCCCGCGTAAACCGGTCCAGCATCTCCTTGTTCGCTGAAGATGCCGAAAGCAAAACCTTCATCGCCTCCATACGCTCCGAGATCAGGTGGCGAACACGAAATACCTCACCCATTCCGCCATCGCCGAGCACACCCACAATCTCATACGACCCAACACGCGTTCCCGGAAGCCAAGCCATCGCCTGAGTCTATACGGTTACCCGCCCGCCAGTAACCCCAATAACCCAGCCTCATCCAGCACCTTCACCCCCAGCGAATTCGCCTTGTTCAGCTTCGAACCCGCCTCCTCCCCGGCCACCACATAGTCCGTCTTCTTCGACACCGACCCCGAAACCTTCCCTCCCTGCGCCTCAATCCTCGCCTTCGCCTCATCCCGCGTCAACGTCGGCAGCGTTCCCGTCAGCACAAACGTCAACCCCGCCAGCGCCGTCCCCACAACGCGCCTCTCCGCCGTCATCGTCAGGCCCTGCGACTCCAGATCGCGCACCAGCTGCAGATTCTTCTCCACCGCAAAGAACTCCACAATCGCCTGCGCCACCTTCGGCCCCACCTCATTCACCGCCTCCAACTCCTCTGCAGAAGCCTTCATCAATTCATCCATCGACCCGAAGTGTTCCGCCAGCAACTGCGCCGTCCTCTCACCCACAAACCTCATTCCCAACCCCAGCAGAACCCGCGCCAACCCCGCACTCTTCGATCGTTCAATCTGAGCCAGCAACGCATCCGCCGTCTTCTCCCCCACACGCTCCAGACCAAGCAGGTCCTCGCGCTTCAGCCGATACAGATCGCCAATCGTATGAATCACCGGCTTACGAATCTCAATCGGCGCCCCCTCCTCTGTCACAGCTTCTTCCGTCCCACCGCCCAGCTCCGCGCTCTGACCCAGCAGCTGCGCCACCATCGCATCTCCCAAGCCTTCGATATTCATCACTCCCCGCGCCGACCAGTGCAGCAACTCCTCCCGTACCCGCGCCGGGCACGAGTTATTCACACACCGCCAATCAACCTCGCCCTCCACCTTCTTCAAATCGCTCCCGCACACCGGACACTTCTCCGGAAACACAATCTCCGTCATCCCTCGCGGATGATCCTTGTCCTCCACCACCTCCACAATCTTCGGAATCACATCCCCACCACGCTCCACCGAAACATAATCCCCAATCTTCACCCCCAACCGCCCAATCTCATCCGCGTTATGGAGCGTAGCCCGCGTCACCGTAGTCCCGCCAATAAACACCGGAGCCAGCACCGCCACCGGCGTCACCTTCCCTGTCCTTCCCACCTGAAAATGCACATCCTCCAGCTTCGTCACACCCGCTCGCGCCGCAAATTTATAAGCAATCGCCCACCGCGGAGCCTTCCCTGTAAAACCCAGCCGCCTTTGCTGCGCCGTAGCATCCACCTTCACCACAACGCCATCGATCTCGTACCCCAGCGAGTCCCGCAGCGGCTCCGCCTCAGCGATAAACTTCACCACCCCATCGATATCCTTCACCGTCTTCGCATGCTTATTCACACGAAACCCCGCCGTACGCAGCGCCTCCAGCGTTCCCGAGTGCATCGGCAGCAGCGTCTCGCCATCCTTCAACAAGAAGTACGCATAAAAATCCAGCCGCCTTTGCGCCACAATATTCGGCTCCAGCGTCCGAATCGTCCCCGCCGCCGCATTCCGCGGATTTGCCGCCGGAGCCATCCCCGCCGCCTCCCGCTCCTCGTTCATCTTCACAAACGCCGCCTGTGGAAGCACCACCTCACCCCGCACCTCAAAGCTCTGCGGCAGCCCCGCCGGTTTCAGCTTCGCCGCCGACACACTCAACGGCACCGACCGAATCGTCCGCACATTCGTCGTCACATCCTCACCAATCGACCCGTCCCCCCGGGTCAATCCCCGCTCCAGATGCGCCGATCCACCTCTATCCGTCCCGCCCGCACCCGACCCATACTGCAACGCCATCGAAAGCCCATCCAGCTTCAGCTCACACACATACCGGACGCTCTCCGAAGCCGGTAGCCCAGCTCGCACCTTCTGATCCCACGCCCGCAACTCCTCTTCGTTATAGGCATTGTCCAGCGAAAGCATCTGCCGCGAATGCGCCACCTTCGCAAACCCTTCTTTAGGCTTGCCCCCCACCCGCTGCGTAGGCGAGTCGGCCGTTACTAACTCCGGATGCTCCCCCTCCAGCTTCTTCAACCGGTTCATCAGCGCGTCATACTGCGCATCCGTAATCTCCGGCGCATCCATCACGTGGTAAAGATGCTCATGGTGCCGCAGTTCATCGCGCAGCGCCTGTATCTGTTGGTCCGGTGTAAGTGCAGACGACATAGTCAGAATTATAGAGACGCCGCAAAACCAACCGCCGACCTTGCCTTGCCTCGCCTCGCCTCGCCTCGCCTCTACGAATCCTATGTCCACCCCATCAACAAACGTCATCTCGACCGAAGCACTGGACAGTTTATCGTCCAGTGTGCAGTGGAGAGAACACTGTATTTTGCCGTTGCTGTAGTTTTTGTCATTGCCGTTGCTTGTCCTTTTGTTTGTCATCCCGTAGGGATCTGCTTTTGCCTCTGTTGTTACTTGTCTTACCTCTTCTCCGCAGTCCTCCAAAAGTGTCATCCGGCGCGAAGTAATTCGCGCACTTTGCGAATTACGCAGTCGAAGGACCTGCGGTTGCATTTGCTTTTGCCGTTGCCGTTGCCGTTGCTTTTGCTGTTGTCGTTGTCGTTGTCGTTGCCGTTGCATTTGCTTCTCAGGTACAGCGGGGCTTCAGCCCCGCGTCTAAAATCCGCCGCGAAGCGGCCACCGCTCTGCCGAAGGCCGGAGCAAAGGCGAAGCCGAAGCGACTGATCTATTGCCGTCGCATTTGCCTGTTTTTGCTCTTCACAAATATCAATCCAGCCCCGTCAAATTCGGCGCCACCCACTTCCGCCGAGCCTCCACCGACCCCACCACATCAAAATCGTAATACCTCTTGAAAACATCCTTCTCCCCCACAAACCGCTCCACCGCCAACTTCGCAAACTCCGCTCGCTCCATCGTCCCTATCTCACGCCGCAGCCCATCCAGCAGACGAATCCACATCGTCGTAATCGTCTCGTGATACCCACTCGTCTCCGTATTCTTCCCACCCACAGACTCGTTATACCGGCGCACGCAAACCCGCATTCTCTCAAGCGCTGCATCCCGTCCCAACCGATGCACATAGCAAGCCCCGGTCAGCAGATGCGCCCCATGCGTCCACCGCTCCTTCGGCAGCGTGCACCCCTCAAACGCCCCGATAAATGCATCAATCTCCGATTCACTACAAGGAAGCCCCGTCATCTACCCAGCATAAGCCAGCCGCGCCAGATGCCGCCTCCCCCACGCGCAAATCTCTTCCAGCACCGGCACCAGCGTCATCCCATACTCCGAGATCGAATACCTCACACGCACCGGCACGCCTCCATCTTCTTCCCTTACAACAATCCCATCCCGCACCATCTCCTGCAGATGCCGAATCAACATCCTCTCCGTAATCTCAGGAATACTCCGCCGCAACTCACTCGTCCGCATCGGCCCATCCAGCAGCCGCCACAGTATCGTCCCCTTCCACCGCCCATCGATTACCGACAACATCGCATCAATCGGACACGGCGAAATCTCCTTCTTCGAAACCGCCATCAACCCTCCACGCTCAAGCTGACAAATCTCGAGCTGACAAATTAGTCAGCCTCACTTCCTGAATCTCTCTCCATCGAATACCACTCAGAATCACCAGCACCATCAAGGAGTCCGAAAAGCATGCACTTCCTCGATCTCTTCGCCATTCTCTGCACCGGCCTCCTCGTCGGCAACGAGCTCACCGTCTCCCTCTTCATCAATCCCGTCATGGGCCAACTCGACGAGCAAGCCCAGGCAAAGGCTCTCAGCCTCTTCGCCCGCTACCTCGGCAAAGCCATGCCCCTCTGGTACGCCCTCTGCCTCGTCCTTTTCATCTCCGAGACCTACCTCCACCGCCACCAACCAGCCCTGATTCCGCTCCTGACAGCCACCATCATCTGGATCGCGGTCATCCTCTATACCGTCACCACTCTCGTCCCCATCAACAATCGCATCGCCGCCATGTCCACCTCACCTTTACCCTTACCCACCGCATGGCTTCGCGATCATAAAAAGTGGGACACTCTCCACCGTTTCCGAATCCTCGCGATCCTTATAGCGATGATCTGCCTGACCCACGCGCTCCTGACATCCCACTAATCGCTATCTCGCTCCTGCAACCAGCAGAAACCCGTTCGGCTCAACCCTGCACCGCTCCCCCTGCGAAGCGTGCCAAACTGACCCATCCGCATAAGAAATCTCCGTCAGATCGACATAACGCACCGTGGCCACCCGTTCCGTCCATATGCTCGAGTGCCGCAGACTTTCCTCGCCGGCTCCAGTCCCCAACTGAAAGATCTCCGCCACATCATCACTACCGGCACTCCCCGCTGGCATCAGCCGACCCGCACCCGTCACCCCGCGCACCGTAACATTCGCCTTCAATATCTTCTTCGTCTGCAAATCAAACTTCAGTTCCAGCCCCTGCCCACGCAGCTGCTTGCCATCCTTCGCATAGCGAACCTCCGTAGTCGATCGCCGCTCCGCCGAAAATCCCACCGGACATCCCGAACTATCCGGCGATCCCGTCAGCACCGTCATCTCGCTGTGAGCATTCCCCTGCGCCCAAACCCCTGCGCTCGCCATCACCAGAACCAGCAACCCGGAAACACCACGCATGATGAACCTCCCAGTACCCAACCGCGTCTGCCGATAATCTACTCCCCTGCAACAAAACCCTCAACACCAAACAGCGCGGAATCAGTATGCTGGAACCCAATGGACCCACTCACTCACGTCATGACCGGAGCCGTCCTCTCCCGCACCGGCTTCAACCGCAAAGCCGCCTACGCCACCGCCGCCATGACCATCGCCGCGGCATTCCCCGACATCGACATCCTCTGGGCCTTCAAAGGCCCCATCGCCGCCTTCGAGCACCACCGTGGCTTCACCCACACCTTCATAGGTGTCCCCATCGAAGCCGCAGTTATCGTCGCCTTCTTCTGGCTCTTCCACCGCTGGAACCTCAGCCGCCAGAAATCTCGCGATACCCATAGCTGGAAGGCACGTAACGCCGCCCCCATCCACTGGCCCCGCCTTTACCTCTTCGCTCTCATCGCCCTGCTCAGCCACATCCTCCTCGACTACACCAACAACTACGGCGTCCGTCCCTTCTTCCCCTTCAACCCCCGCTGGTACTCCGCCTCCATCGTCTTCATCGTCGAACCCGTCATCACCTTCCTGCTCATCGGCGCCCTCATCGCACCTTCCCTCTTCGGTCTTATCGGCAGCGAAGTAGGCGCCCGCCGTCAGCCCTTCCGCGGACGAGGCTGGGCCATCGCCGCCCTCACCGCCATCGTCGCCCTTTGGGGTCTCCGCGTCGTCCAGCGCCAGAAGGCCCTCCAGCTGGCCCAATCCGCCGACTACAACAACGCCTCCATCCTCCGCGTCGACGCCAGCCCCCATCCCCTCAACCCTTTCCACTGGCACACCATCGCCGAAACACCCCTCTCCTACCAGCTCGGCTCCGCCGACACCCTCGCCAACACCCTCTCCACCAACCCACAGGCCGACACCTTCTACAAGCCACCCACCACACTCGCCACCCTTATCGCCAAACGCAGCTGGCTCGGCCGCGTCTATCTCGACTGGTCCCCCCGCCCCCTCGTCACCGACACCGGCGTCACCCCTGACGGCCTCACCGCTGTAACCTTTCGCGACCTCCGCTTCATGTACGACACCACCCTCTTCAACGACCGCAAAAACCCACCCCTCTCCGGAACCGTCTTCATCAACGACGACCGCCGCATCGACCACATGGAGATGAACGGCCATATCCAGCGATAAACCACCCTACTCCGCTCGAAGCACCTCCATCGGATTCACCATCGCCGCCCTCCGCGCTGGCACATACGCCGCAGCCAACCCACCCACTAGCAGCAATATCGTCACTGCCCCCATCGTCCACGGATCATGCGGCTTCACCCCGTAAAGAAACGTGCCCAGCAGCAGACTCGTCAAATACGCCAGCATCAATCCCATCCCACATCCCACCGTCAACATCCAGCACGCCTGCCGCAACACCAGCCACGCCACATCGCTACGCTGAGCACCCAACGCAATCCGCAAACCCAGCTCTCTCGAGCGTTGCGTCACCAGATACGCCAGCAGCCCATAGATCCCAGCCACACACAGCAGCAACGCCGCTCCCCCAAAGAGCATGAGCAGTCTCGCCGCAAGCTGCTGGCTGCCATATGAGTCCTCCACAATCTGACCCATCGTCGTAAACGTGCTCGTCGAAAGCTCCGGACTCGCACTCCGCATCAACTCTCGCAACTCCGGAATAATCAGCGAAGGACTCTGCTCCGTCCTCACCGCCAGATCCATCACGAATCCCTCCGCGCCAAAGTAAAAGCCCGTACCCGGCGTAATCTGCGGAATCGAAACTTCAATCTCCGGCCGCGACGACTGCGCAACCGACACCTGCCGTTCATCGTCAAAGACCCCGACCACCACAGCACGCTTACCCTTGCTGATTACGAAAAGATTCTCCCCAAGAATCTTCCCCAAATCCCCATCCTCCCCCAGGTACGCCTTCACAAAAGCCCGATTCACTATCGCCACCGGCTGCGAGCTCGCAGTATCTCCTTCATTGAAAAACCTTCCCTTCAACATGCTGAATCCGAATACTCGTTGCATCTCCGGCCCAACCGCCCGAAACTCCGCCGCCAAATCCTGTCTGCGCAACTCCGCCGGACTATGCCCCTTATCCCCAAAGGTGAACGTCATCTTGAAGCCCGTCGTTCCCAGCGGAACCTCTGTCATCAGCGTCGCGCTCTGCACGCCGGGCATATGATTCACCCTGTCGACAAGCGGCTGATACAGCTCCGTCGTCATATTCCTTCCCGCGAACTTGTAAGCCGGAATCGTCATATTGGCAACAATCACATGATCCGTGCGAAATCCCAGCGGCACATGCCGCAGCGTATAGATCGTCCGCAGCAACAATCCGCACCCCACCAGCAGCGTCAGCGACATCGCAATCTGTGCCACCACAAGCAGAGTTCGCGTCCGATAGTGCGCCCGGCTTGTATTCGTCTGCGTACCCCCCTGTCGCAGCGCTGGTTCAATCGATGCTCGCGCCGCAGCAATCGCAGGCCACATCGAACACAGCAACGCGCTCGCCACAGTCAATCCCACCAGCAAGCCAATCACTGAGACATTCGCCACCATCTTTTCGTGAATATGAAACTGCATCGTCAGTTCATGCTCGAACAGTTTCAACATCACCATCGCAAGCCCCATTCCCAGCACCGACGCAATCGCACTCAACACCAACCCTTCAATGGCAAGCTGTTGCACGATCCTCCACCGGCTCGCTCCCAGCGCCCCACGAACAGCAATCTCCCTCTGTCTGGCCGCCCCGCGCGCCAGCATCAGGCTCGCTCCGTTCACACACGCAATCAGCCACAACACACTCGCAGCTCCAAACAGCGCCAGCAAAGCCTTCCTCAAATCGCTTCCAACCAGCGTGTCGTCATACCGCTGCAGCTTCACTGAAGTCACTAGCTCCCTGTCATCCGGATCGCTGTACGCCTTCACCACATCGCCCTGGATCACCTTCAGCTCCGACTCAGCCGACGCCACGCTCACACCCGTTCTCAACCGCCCGATCACCTGGTAGTTCGGCGCCACATGCTTTTTTCTCACCGCATCAGCGTCTCCAACCACGATCGGCACCCACACAGCAGGACTCCCCGCATCGAACGGAAACGTGAACCCGCGCGGCATCACACCCAGCACAACGTATGGCTTTCCATTCAGCTTCACCGTCTTGCTCAGAATCTTCTCGTCGCCACCGTACGCCTCTCTCCACACCGGATCGCTTAGGATGATCGACTGTGCCTGCTCCGGCACCACCGATCCATCATTCCCACGCCCATCAAACCCGCGCCCCATCGTCGGATGCACTGCCAGCACCGCAAACAGATTCGCGCTCACCTCCGGTGCATTCACTTGCGTCGATCCCGCACTCCCATCCAGAAACGAGACATGCTTATTCATGCTGTAGAACGCGATCTCTTGAATCTCATGGCTCCGTTCATGCCACTGCTGCACATCCAGAAATGGCGTGCCAAACTCGACCACTCCTTTCCTTCCCGCTTCCTTGATCTCGACCAGCCGCCGAGAATCCTCATACGGCAACGGTCGCAGCAGCACACGGTCGACGACCGTAAACATCGCTGCAGTAGCTCCCAGTCCAAGCGCAAGCGTTGCTACCACCGTCACCGTGAAGACCGGCGACATCTTCAACTGCCGTATCGCATATCGCAAATCCTGCCCAACGCGCTCCAGCCACACCCACCCCCACATCTCACGCGTCACATCCTCAATCAGCGCCACATTCCCCAGTTCCCGCATCGCCTGCGCGCGCGCCTCTTCCGCAGACTCACCACGCTCCATCCGCGCCTGAATGTCCATCTCGAGATGGGCTTGAATCTCCTCATCCAACTCCGCCTTACGCCTCGCAAACCGCCCAGGAAAAAAGCTCATGCCTTCTCTCCTTCCGGTGGCTGCAGCATGATGGATCCAATCGCCTCCACTGTCTGTTGCCATCGGCTAAGATCCAAAGCCAGTTGTCTCTTGCCCGTCGCCGTAATCCGGTACCACTTCGCACGCTGGTTGCTCTCCGTCTGCTTCCACTCCGAGCGAACCCACCCCTGGCGCTCCAGCCGATGCAGCGCCGGATATAACGAACCCGTCTCCACCTGCAGCACCTCACCGGAGTTCACCCTCAGAGCCTGCACGATGCCATACCCATGGTTAGGTCCCCACTGCAACGTCTGCAGAATAAGCATGTCCAGCGTGCCCTGAAGCAGTTCAATCCGGTTCTGATATCGCTTGCGTCCGATCATGATGTAGGCACTCTACACCTATGGATGTAGAGTGTCTACATGCCTCGAAAAACATTTTGAAAGGTTATATCGTTCTGCCCTTCGCCCTGCTTCTATAAAGATGACCCGGCATCTGGCAAGAGCTTCAGAGCATTCTGCCTGTAAATCTTGTGAAGGACATCGTCCGGCAGAAAAATCCCATAAATACTCCACCGTCCCTGCCTCGAGGCATGCGAGGGGTAATCGAAATACTCATCCGCGGTCTCCAGAAAACGGTAATACAGCCGATACATCTCCACCTCTGGCAGAAGGTCGGTGCCGAAAAGAATTCGGTCTGCATATTTCAGAAAGAAGTCACGAGAGGTATACGGTTGGCGGCCCAGTTCCGGCGTTCGCGCGCTGATATCGATATAGAGGTTGGGTAATCTATCGAGCTGCTCCGCCAGATAAACGAGATCCTCTCCACTTTCGGCACAATGCGCTCCAACAAACGTAGTTCCAGGATGCCGCGCGATAACCGAATTCCGTTGTTCCAGCAAATCCCGCTTCGACACCCCAGTATGTTGGAAGCCCCAATCCGGGTGAGCAGCCAACTCCTCATAGCGTTCATTGCGCTCATCGATCGGATCGAAAAACGCACTCGGATCGGCGGTATGGAACATCACCGGAAGTCTCATCTCCCCACAGGCCTCAAAAATCGGCGCGAAGCGTTCCTCGTCAATCCGTAGCAGCGATCCATCCGCGTCTTTCAACGTGAGACCAAGGTCTTTCCAGAACTTGATCCCCACGGCCCCATGCTCCCTCATCCGCTTCAGCCGTTCGATGGTCACCTGCGCAAAATCCCTACGCTCGACACCACTCCAATCCATCCACCCAATCGAGTGGAAGCGTCCGGGTGCCGCCGCATGAAAACGATCCATAATGTCGAGCGCCGCCTGCCCAACCTGCATCGTGATGTTCACGATCCTCTCGACCCCCGTCTCGTCCATCACCGCCAGCACCTCCGCAGGATCGGTCGAGTCGAGATGATTGTGATAGTCGATTACCGGAAAACGAGGACGCTCCACAACATGCACCGGCGTCCGCAGCGACGAGCGTGGCTGAAAATCGCTGAGCGGCAGGTCAACCTTCGCCGTGGCGTTCACCAGGGCAACAAACTTGTCTTCTTGGACAGTCTTATTTCCTTCGCTAGCCATACTCACATCGCACCCTTTCAACTCGCAAAGTATATCGCCCTATTGCCTTCATTTCCTCACGTTATCAACGGATGCTGAACACGAACCACCTCATTTTTTCACCTGCTTCACTCTTCCCGCATAAGCTTGGATGGATCGACGGCAAGCGCTCGCCTGGCTGGAATGGCGGACGCTGCAATGCCCAAAAGCGTCATCGTCAACACCACGCCGCCCACGACCACGGGATCCCGCGGATTCGCCTGATACACAATCTGCCCCAGCAACCGGCTCGCGAAGATCCCCGCTAGCAGACCCAGCACCGATCCCACGCCGAGCAGCACCATGGGCCGCCCTACCGCTGCGCTCATCACTTGCGTCTTGCGCGCGCCCAGTGCCACGCGGATGCCGAGCTCCTTCATCCGTCGGCTCACATTGTAGGCCGCCATGCCAAAGATGCCCGTCACCGCCAGCATCGCCGCCAGCAGGCCCATGACGCCCAGTGCCACTGTCGCCGCCCGTGCCGGGAACAGCTCACCCGCCAGCGAATCGGACCAGCTCTGCACCGTGATTGGCACGTTCGGCTCGATGCCGCTCAGTGTACGTTCGAGCGCCGCCGCCATCTCGTTCGGCGCCAGCCGCGACCGCACCACGAAAACCCCTTCGTTATCGTCGCTTTGTAACAACGGCAGATAAACCACAGGCTGTGACGGCTCTTGCATGTCGTGATACTTGCCATCTTCCGCCAAGCCCACCACCTCCGTCAGCTTTCCCCCTATGACGAACCGCTGCCCTATTGCCGGCGTCTCGCCCCACATCTTCCGCGCAAACGTTTCGTTCACGATCGCAACATACGGCGTCCTTGCCGTGTCCTGCCATGAGACATCTCGCCCGCTCAGTAGCCGAGTTCGGGCCGCATCCAAATACCCGGGCGACATCGTAAACACATACGGCGCCAGCACAGAATTTTTTAGCTTGAACTCTGCCGTCCCCGGCCGATAAATCGGAATCCCATGCATCCCGCCGGTCATCGGCGTGCGGCTCACTGTACCCGCCGCCGTTACACCGGGGATGCTCCGCAACGCCTCAATCATCGCTTTCTTTTTCTCGAGCGCCTCGTCGCCTGTCTGTTCCACCTGGCTCAGGTCCATCTCGGCCAGCATCGCGCCCTGCGGCTGAAAGCCCAGCGGCACATGCAGTACGCGCACCATGCCGCGCACCGCCACCAGCGAGGCCGTTACCAGCAGCGTGCAAATGGCGACTTGTACGCCCAGCAACAGATCCCGCAAGGCAAACCGGCGCAGCGAATCCACCGGTCCGCTCTTCATCATCTGCACTGGACTGCTCTGCCACACCTGCCGCGCCGGAACCAATCCAAACAGCAGCGCACTTCCCAGCGTCAACGTCAGGCCTACAAGGTACACACGAGCATCCACGCTTACTGTCAGGCTGCCAGCGAACGGAGAGGACCGGTTCAACACACCCAGCAGCGTGTACGCGCTACCCAGCCCCGCTGCTCCGCCCATCAGCGATACCATCACCGCCTCGGTCAGCAGTTGCCGTACCAGCCTTCGACGGCTCGATCCCAGGGCCACACGGAGCGCCAGTTCCCGGCTGCGATCCGCCGCCCGCGCCGCAAACAGAGTTGCCAGGTTCGCGCATGCCGCCGCCAGCACCAGCAGCGCCAGCACGGTCACCCCATAGAGAAATCCGCGAATGACATCGCCCTCATCCCCAATGAGTCCTGGATGGATCAGCCGCAGCTGCTGTCCGTCGTCGGTCTCCGGATATTCCTTCGCCAGCTGCGCCGCAATCGCATTCAGATCGTCCGTTGCCTGTTGCGGCATCATGCCCGGCTTAAGCCTTCCAATCACCGTGACAGTTATGGATGTCCGGCTATGCAGGTAATCGCCCGCCTCCACCTGCCGCTCGTTCACCATGGGTATCCAGTAGTCCGGCCAGCGGAACTTCTCCGTGCCGTGGAACTGCGCCGATGCCACGCCAATCACCGTAAACGGATGCTTGTTGAGCTCCACGGTCGCCCCTACCACGTCTCGGTCCCCATGAAACCTGCTTCGCCACAGAGCATCGCTCAACACCACATACGGCGCCGAATCCGGCCCATGCTCGTCGGCAATATGGAAGAACCGTCCTATCTGGGGCTGTACCCCCAGCAGATCGAAATAATTGCCGGTAACTTCATCGCCGGAGACACGCATCTCCGCGTTACGCCAGCTCAGACCCCCATGAGAGTATCCATAAATACCAGCCATCCCGCTGAAGGTAGTATTGCGCCGTCGAAGATCCTCGAACGCCGGATAAGACGTCGTCAGCAGCCGTCCCATCGCCCACTGCTTGTGCCGCATCTGGTATAGGTTCTGCGGATCGCTCACATCCAGCGGGTGCAACAGGACCGCATTCAACACACCGAAAACGACCACGTTTGCCCCAATGCCGAGCATCAGAGTGATCAAAGCAACCACGGTGAACGCGGGAGATTTGCGAAGCACGCGAAGGGCATAACGAACATCCAGCAGCAACGTCTCCAGGAATGGCAGCCCCTTTTCGGCGTGGTAGCCTTCACGAACCGCCTCCACCGAGCCGAACTTCAGCCGGGCGTAGCGGCGGGCTTGCTCGGGAGTCATGCCGGCGCTGATGTTCTCTTCCGTCTGCGCAGCGATATGCGAATCCATCTCTTCTCTGAGCCGTTCGTCGCTGCGGCTTCTGGTCGTGACGTTGAGCAGGCGTGTGAATAACCGTTTCAGGGTGCTCATGCCAGATCCTGCGCTTTCACTTCTACCGCTTTCACTTCAAAGAAGCGCGCAATGATCGCCGCTGTCTGCTCCCAATCGCGTTTTTCAGCTTCCAGTAACTTGTGTCCCGCACGCGTCATCCGGTAAAAGCGCGCTCGGCGATTGCTTTCCGAAGGGCCCCACTCCGATTGGATCGCGCCCTCCTGCTCCAGCCTCAGCAGGAGGGGATAAAGCGTGCCCTGATTGACCGAAAGCAGGTCCCCGCTGATCTGCTCGATGCGTCGGGCAATCCCATACCCGTGCAGCGGTCCCAGCACATCGAGGGTCTTCAGAACCATCAGCGCCAGCGTTCCTTGCTGAACATCCCTTTTCTGTTTCATGCGGCTTCAGCCCATATAACATTCATTTTGGTTACCAACAGGAGAATGCCACAGCTCCATTGGGAAAGCAACAGGTAATCTCGCGTACTCCACATTCTCACCTATCCAGAGTGGATAAAGTATGGAGACCTGCAAAGGGCCAAAGGCCCGCTCCATATCAGCCTGGGGCAACGCCCCAGGCCCAGACCAAACAAAACCCAAGGGCCGAAGGCCCGCCCTATTCCTCCAGCTTTCCGAAATCGTCGGATCATAGGACCTATTCAGAGCTTTCTTAAAGCTCTACCTCGCCCTCCGGTCTCACCCACAGTTGACCCCGCCGCCGCAAAGCCGGACAATCGTAAAGCGCACTCTTTCGCGCAAACTTTGAGGTCCTCCCATGGCTGCCTATCTCGTCCTTCTCTTCGCCGTTCTCAGCCGCATCCTCCCCCACACCTTTGCCACCACCAGCGTAGGCTTCACCGCTGTCGGCGGAGGCCTGCTCTTCTTCGGAGCCCGGCGCAGCCGCTGGCAGGCCATCATCGCCACCCTCGCCCTCATGGCAACCGACTATTACCTCACCGTCTTCGCCTTCGGCTATCCCTTTCACCTCAGCGCCTACGTCGTCACCTGGGTCTGGTACGCCGCCATCTGCCTCCTGGGCCACCAGGTGCTTAGCGGCAAGCCCTCCATGCTCCGCGTCGGCGGAGCGGTCCTGGCCTCCTCCACCTCCTTCTTCCTGCTCAGCAACTTCGTCGTCTGGATGGGCGGCGGCCTCTACCCCCACACCGCAGCCGGCCTTGCAACCTGCTTCGTCGCAGCCATCCCCTTCTACGCCAACGACGTCATGTCCACCGCCATCACTGCGGGCGCTCTCTTCGGCCTGCCAGTCCTCGCCGCCAACATCGCCGAGAACATCCGCGAGGCCCAGGGCAGCAACCACCGCCCCGCCTAGAAGTTATAGGCACGATGGGCCTTATTTCTGGCCGCTCATGATTGAAGTGTCATCCTGAGCGGAGCAACTCGCGATGCGCGAGTTGCGAAGTCGAAGGGTCTGCGGTTGTCTTTCTCTTGAATGCCCACAGGGAAACCAAAAAGGCTGCGAATCTCGCAGCCCTTTCCCATTCCAGCCAGCTCAAAAAAATACTTGAGCAATCTGCAAAATTTTCAGCTCTCAAAAACGTGCATTTTCTTATCCACGTTTACCACCTGTTTCACCACACCTTGGCCACAAAAAAACCACGTTCTGGCACCCGTTTTTTCAAAAAACCCTTTGAAAACGAGAAAACCGGCCGCCACACCACGCCCAAAAAAATCACGCGGAATTAGGCATCGTCCTCCGCCGGAAACTGTGTCCCCCGCCGCTTATCAAACAGCTTCCGCACCACCCAAAGCACAATCACCCCAACCAGTATCCCCGACACTCCCAGCACCCACTGCAGGTGCGCATGGATCTCATGCGTAATCGTGGCCAGCAGCGCAGGCCCATACAGAATCGTAATCACCGCCCAAACCAGGAACCGTAGAAACTTGCCCACAAAGATCGCAACAAAGTACCACAACACCTTCATTTCAAACACACCGGCAGCAATCTCAAACAACTTCATCGGCATCGGCGGAGGCATCGCTGCCGGTATCATAATCGCCAGAAACTCTTGTTTTTCAAAGCGATCCCGCAGTTGCTCATAACGTTTCCGGTCGATCCGCTTCAACAGAAGCAGCTCTCCACCCGCCCGCCCCAGGTAGTAAAAAACCAGACTCCCAATAGCCGAACCCAGCGCAGCCATAAAGCAATAAATCAGGAATCGCGCATGATCGTGGGCCACATAATCGATCAACAACGCATCGATAGGCACCGGAATTGCCGCGGAATCAATCACCGCAAGCGCGCCGATGCCCCAAACGCCGAGCGGCTTCAACAGGCCGAGCAAGGCGACGTTCCATTTATGAAAAAGAGTAACTGGCGAAATCTTCACGGGGTCACTTCTATTTTACCTGCTGCGGAGCCCTTCCTGCATGAACATCCGCCACAGACCCTTCATGCGCCGTCCGCCCAGCCAGCAGATCCAACGCATGCGGCAGCAGCGAAAGAATCGCCCCCAGCGAGTTCTCCGCCCCCGCCGGACTCCCCGGCAGATTCACAATCAGCGTCCTCCCCACCGTTCCGCACACCGCCCGGCTCAGCGGCGCAAATGGAGTCTGCTGTAGCCCTTCTGCGCGCATCCGCTCGGCCAACCCATCAATTATCCGTTCACAGACCAGCCGCGTCGCCTCGGGCGTAACATCCCGCGCCGCAAGCCCTGTCCCCCCCGTCGTCACAATCAACGGCACTTCCGCCGCGTATCGTCGCATGGCCGCCACAATCAAATCCAGCTCGTCTGGCACTATCTCCGCCGCCGACGCTACCCCGGCCCTCTCGAGCAACCGCACAACAGCTGGCCCCGAAAGGTCAACCTGCCGTCCTTCAAAGCAGCGGTCACTGATTGTCAGCACCACGGCACGCGTATCGACTGGAAAGCTCCCGTTCACATCATTCAGTGTAAGTCGTCCAACGGCAGCCACCCATGCGATCCTTTACCGTTTTTGCCCTCAAAGATGAGAAAATAATATGGACTACGTAACCCGGGACCGCACCGTCACGCCACCCCGGGCGCTTTCTCAGTTGCCAGCGCAACTTTCGCGTTCCGCAGCCGTCACAACAACATAACTCATGCCCTCTCTCGAAACTCCTCCGAACCCCGCTCAGCCGCCCAGCAAACCGCCCGTCACGGTGCGTACCAACCGCTATGGCGACCTCGAAGAGCATGAGCTGATTCACCTCCTCGACGCGCTTGATGACGAGCGCTCCAAGGCCAGCTTCCGCGAATCCGTCTACATCTCGATCATCATCTGGCTCGCCATTGGCTGGTTCGTGCTCTACGGCCCGCAGGTCATCTTCCACCAGCCCCGCCTCATCAATCCCGCCGATGTCCTCAAAGAACGCGATAAGCAGCTCACCTACCTCGACATGCCCAAGGACGTGAGCAAGCAGCTTCCTAAAAAACCCACCAACGTCATCAGCGATAAGGACCGCACCCAACAGGCCGTCAAGCCCACCCTCGATAAAAAGACCCTCGAGCAGCTTCAAGCCATGCGCAAAGCCGGAGCCCCTGGAGCCGCAGCCGCTCCACCCACGCCCCAGCCCCCTCAACAAGCTCCTGGCGCCGCTCAGCCAGCGCCCCAGCAGACACAGCAGCCCCCAGCCCCGCAGCCGCTCCCACAGCATCCGCCGCAACAACAGGCCATCGTGGACGCGCCTAAGCCAGCGCCCACCCGCCCCAATTTCGGCAGCCAACCCCAGACCGCCGGTGAAGCCATCCGCCAGGCTGCCCAGCAAGCCGCCCAGAATCGCGGTCAGGGCGGCGACTATGGTGCCAACATCCCCGTCGCACATAACGGAGTCAAAACTGGCGTTGACGTCCTCTCCGACACCATGGGCGTCGACTTCGACCCTTACCTCAAAAAGATCATCCGCGAGATCTACAACACCTGGATCCCTCTCATTCCGGAAGAGGCCCGTCCACCCCTTAACAAGCAGGGCGTCACGCAGATCCGCTTCACCATTCTTCCTGACGGCCGCATTGGAGCCATGCACCTCGATGGGTCCACCCAGGATCAGGCTCTCGACCGCGCCGCCTGGGGCTCCATTACCGGCGTAGGCCAGTTCCCCCCGCTACCAAAGGAGTTCCACGGCCCCAATCTCGAGCTCCGCATCCACTACCTCGTCAACAAGACCTCCGAGTAGGCCATGCCTCCTCAACAAACAGCAAAGCGACACGAGCGCCGCCGCCAGATCCGCGGCCTCCTCCTGCTCGCCCTGTCCGCACTTACCTTTACCCTCATCCGCGCTGGTCTGCACAACGTCTTCACCCGTGGCTGGTGGCGCCTATGGTGAAACATCCAGCCCCCACTGACAAACCTCTCATCGTCCTCGCCGGCCCTACCGCCAGCGGAAAAACTGCCCTCGCCATCCACCTTGCCGAACAGTTCAACGGCGAAATTGTAAGCTGTGACTCAGTCGCCGTTTATCGCGAGATGGAGATCGGCACCGCCAAGCCCTCGTACGAGGAACGCGCACTCGTTCAGCACCACATGATCGACATCGCCTGGCCCAACGAGCCCTGTACCGCAGGCGACTACAGCCGTCTGGCCCGCGAAGCCCTCTCCGGCATTACCCAGCGTCGCCGCCTGCCCATCGTCGCCGGAGGTACCGGCCTCTACCTCCGTGCACTTATCGACGGACTCTTTCCCGCTCCACCGCAACAGCCTGAGCTCCGCGATCGCCTTCGTCAACGAGCAGCAGAGCGTGGCTCAGCCCACCTCCACCGCATTCTCACTCGCCTCGATATCGCCGCAGCCGCAGCCATCCACATCAACGACGTCCCCAAAATCATCCGCGCCATCGAAGTCTCCCTCATAGCCAGACAGCCGCTCACGCAGCAGTGGGAAAAAGGCCGCGACAAACTAACCGGCTACAACATCCTCCGCATCGGCCTTAATCCGCCTCGCCCCTTGCTATACGAACGCATCAATCAGCGCGCAGCCGCCATGTTCGACCGTGGCCTCATCGAAGAAACCGAACGCCTCATCGAGCGTTACGGCACCGATTGCCGTCCCCTCACATCACTCGGCTACGCTGAGGCTTCCGCAGTCCTCCGCAACGAGCTCACTCGCGAGCAAGCCGTCGCCCAAGCGCAGCAAGGCCATCGCAACTATGCCAAACGTCAGCTGACATGGTTCCGCCGCGAACCACAATTGCACTGGCTAAAAGGCTGCGGCAGCGACGAAGCAATCATCCTTCAGGCATGCGAGTTGGTGGCGCGTCACCTCAACGAGAGTCAGCCATTCACATCATGAGACTCGCATTTACACCCTACTTTTCAGTAACATGTCTACAGTAGATCAACTGGGAATGAAGTCTCCCATAACCGCCCATAAGGGATGATGACTTCTGCCAGACATAGAAAAATTGAGGCAGAAGACCATGACTTATCTCTATATCGCTATCGGGAGTGCACTGGGCGGCCTCCTTCGCTACGCCATCACCCGCGCAACTCTAAACCTCGACAATGGTTTTCCCTTCGGCACAGTGCTGGTCAATATCCTTGGCTGCTTTGTGATTGGGTTCATGGGCACCTTCACCTTGTCCGGCAGTAAACACGAGGTATCGGAGAATCTCCGGCTCTTTGTGATGGTAGGGATCTGTGGCGGCTTCACAACATTCTCTTCTTTCAGCCTCCAGACCTTTGATCTTCTGCGATCCGGCGCCTGGGGTCGCGCTCTGACAAATATTGTCGTTTCGGTTGTTTTTTGTTTCTTGTCAGTGGCCGCAGGGCATCGTCTTGCGCAACGCTATGTGCCACGACCTGAGATCGCTCAGAATCGCATAGAGGAATATACAGGCTGAAAATACAGCAAAAGGCCCATCTATCCAGGATGGGCCTTTCCATCATTCACTCGCCAATCGATCACTGCTGAAGCGTCAGAGTATTTGCCAGCTTAAATCGCACAATGGACTCGGCAGGAATCTCAATATCCCGATTCCCTGTAAGCCCGCCCAGCGCTGTGCCTGCACCGGCGCCGGCAAGTCCGCCGATTAACAAGCCCGTGCCTCCGGTGGCCAGGCCGCCGATCAGCATCCCAACCCCCGAGCCTCCGCCGATAAACGCAGCCGACCGCTTGCCCTTGCCCTTCTTCGTCCGCGTCAAATCGCCGGTTGCCAGCGGATATCGCGTTCCATTCAACGTCAGCGAGGTTAGGCGCAGCTCCAGAACCGAAGCTCCTTTGAAGTGCCCGCGTCTGTGTGAAGCGTCGACGACACCGCCAACCGGTGTTCCCTTCGGGATGACCACGCGATCGTTGTCTCCCACCACAGACTCGACGAACTCACCATCGAAGTGATCGCCTGCACGGCTCGTTTTAACGCTGATGTGCTGGTTGATCCGTATCGCAAGCGAAGTCCCAGCAGGAACGTTCACATCTGCCGGCTGAACCACAGGATTTCCACCAGCCACAGGGACTGCAGCTTGATTCGCAACCGCAGGCTGCCCAGCAACCGCAGGCTGCCCAGCAACGGCAGGCTGTCCCGCAATGGCAGGCTGATCCGCAGGAACCACCGCAGCACTATTTGCCGGTGCAGTTGTCGCAGGCGTCACCGTCGTCGTCACAGCCTGGGCCGTCTGACCAGTCGCTGGCGGCTGCACCGTTGTCGTTGTCGTATTGCCATTTTTGTCCACAGACACAACCTGCTGTGCCTGCCCCGTCGCAGCGGCCTGCTTCTTCGCCTGCTCAATCGCTGCATCCTGCTTCGACTGGCACCCGACTAGAATTGCGAGTGCAAAAATCATTCCTGCTGCAGATTTCATTGTATTTTTTCGGCCAATCATCGTTCGAGCCTCGTCTTTTTTCTCTTTCTAAATTTCTATTCAGCGCTGGTATCGGCGCGTCACAGTCATAAGATGCGCCTTTACAGCTCAATACTGCCCGTCAGCAAAAGGTTTACGATTATCTCTATGACCACCGCTTCCAGCACGCGTCCCCAGCTTGCCCACCTCACCGCCCAACTCGACGATCTCAGGCAGCGTGGAACCTTCTTCAAGCTGCGTGTTCTTGACGATGAACAAGGTCCCGTCTGCACCTACGACGGCAAGCAGGTCATTAACCTCGCCAGCAACAACTACCTAGGCCTCTGCGATCATCCCAAACTCCGCGAAGCCGCCATCGCTGCTACGGAAAAGTACGGCGTAGGCTCAGGAGCCGTACGCACCATTGCTGGCACCATGCGCATTCACATGGAGCTCGAAGAAAAAATTGCGGCCTTCAAAGGTGTCGAAGCTTGCGTCGTCTTCCAGTCCGGCTTCACCGCCAACGCTGGCACCGTCTCCAGCATCCTCGGCAAAGAAGATTTCATCCTCTCCGACGAGCTCAATCATGCAAGCATCATCGACGGAGCACGTCTCTCCCGCGCCAAAATCAAAGTCTTCCGCCACAAAGACGTCGCCCACGCCGAAGAGCTCCTCAAAGAGATTCAGAACGAGTCAGGCCGTAAGCTCCTCATTACCGATGGCGTCTTTTCAATGGACGGCGACATCGGCCCTGTCGACAAACTCTGCGACGTCGCCGACAAATACGGTGCCATCATGATGGTCGACGATGCGCACGCCTCCGGCGTCCTCGGCCGCAATGGCCGAGGCAGCGTTGATCACTTTCATTGCACCCAACGCGTCGATGTCCAGGTCGGCACACTCTCCAAAGCCATCGGAGCACTCGGCGGATACGTCTGCGGCTCGCGCGATCTGATCGACTACCTCTACCACCGCGCCCGTCCGTTCCTCTTCTCAACCTCGCACCCACCCTCAGTCGCGGCAACATGCATCGCAGCCTTCGACATCCTCGAAAACGAACCCGAGCGTATCGAGCGCCTTTGGTCAAACACCGAATACTTCAAGCAACAGCTCACCAACGCGGGCTTCGATGTGGGCGGCAACACTACCCCAAAAAGCGAAACCCCCATCACGCCCATCATCATCGGCGATGGCCGCCAGACAATGGAGTTCAGCAAAGCTCTCTTCGACGCCGGTCTCATGGCCACCGGAATCGCCTTCCCCACCGTCCCCGAAGGCAAAGCGCGCATCCGCACCATCATGACCAGCGAGCACACGCGCCCGCAAATCGATCAAGCTCTCGAAATTCTGACGAGCGTCGCTCGCAAAGGGAACATTCTTCAAGGCTAAGCCTCTGCTTGGCAATAGCTTCGTCCTGCTCGTCGCATTCCATGCGCCGGGCAGGCAGCATCCTACAATTAACTGTCCCAGGCGAGTCTATTCCGTAGAAAAAGCGTCTTAAGCTTTATGCCCTTTGAACCTCGACACTATCTGCGATCAGCCCTGACATGTGCCGCCGCTGTATCTCTAGCTATCTCTTTCGCCGTTTCTCTTTTTTCTGTCCAGCTTTCTGCCCAGCAACTCGTCGCCACCAGCTCTTCCAGCATCGACTCCAGTCTTCCCGACTCACCCGGTGCACTGGCTCAATCCGCCTCCCAAACCACCCAGACGACACCTGCCGAACAGACGCCAGCTACCCCCGACGCCAATACTCCCCAGCAAACCAAACGCATTCTCGGCATCATGCCCAACTTCAGTGCCGTGTCCGCAAACACCAAGCTGCCGCCCATGCCGCCAAAAGAGAAGCTCCATCTGGCGGCCCGCAATAGCTTCGACTACTCTTCTTTCCTGATCGCAGGTGTTCAGGCTGGCTTCGCCCTGAACGGCAACTCCTACCCCGAGTTTGGCCACGGCGCCGTCGGTTACGGCCGCTACTACTGGCACACTCTCGCCGACACCGCCAACGAAAACTTTCTGGTCAGCGGCATCTACCCCACCATCTTCCGTCAGGACCCACGCTTCTATACCCTCGGCCACGGCAATGCCGGAAAACGCGCCTTCTACGCCGCCACCCGTGTCCTTGTCACCCGGCAGGACAGCGGAGACAAAATGTTCAATTTCTCCGAGGTTATAGGCTCAGGTTCAGCCGCCAGCATCTCCAGCCTCTACTATCCCTCCAAGTACCGCACCTGGACCAAAATTGGCCAGAGATGGCTCACCAGCGACATCATCGACGCCGCCAACTTCACCTTCAAAGAATTCTGGCCCGACATCAACCACAAGCTCTTTCACACCAAGTAACCAACCGCCATGCCGGGATCTTCGCATGGTCCAACAGGCCGTATCCTCACGATACGAACATTACGGGAGTTTATTCACTTCCCCTATAAACCACCTGCCCCTCACATACCGTAGCCATCACCCGCCCCAACATCGCAGCCCCATCAAACGGAGAATTCCGCGACTTCGCCCTCGTCCGCGCAACGTCAAAATTCCAAGCTGCAGCAGCATCGAAAACTACAATATCCGCAACGCTTCCCACACCCAGAGTTCCGCGCCCTTCCAGCTTTACTATTCCGGCCGGGGCCGCACTCATCAACTGCATCACACGCGCAAGCGACATACCTTGCCCCTTATGCAACACCCGCAACGCTAAGCCAAGAGCCGTCTCCAGCCCCGTAATTCCATTCGGAGCCCTCTCAAACTCCTGCTCTTTCTCATGCGCCGCATGAGGAGCGTGATCGGTCGCAATGCAATCTACCGTCCCATCCATAAGCGCCGCGACCATCGCAGCTCGATCTGCTTCGGCACGTAGCGGTGGGTTCATCTTCGCCCGCGTGTCGTAATCCGCTATCGCATCTTCCGTCAACGCAAAGTGATGCGGTGCAACCTCGCACGTCACATGCAGTCCCTGAGACTTTGCATCCCGAATCGCATCCATAGCCCGTGCAGTCGACACATGCTGAACATGCAGATGCGGCCTCAATCCCTCGGCCTTCTCAATCTCCCGCAGCAGACGGATATCCCGCTCCACAATCCGAGCCTCTGCCTCTACCGTCATCCCACGCAGTCCCAGCCGAAACGCCACCTGCCCTGCATTCATGCTGCATCCACCGGTCAGCCGTGTATCTTCTGCATGCTGACTCACCGGAACCCCTGCCCTCGCAGCAGCCACCAGCGCCGCACGCATCACATGGTCTTCGAGCACCGGCTTCCCATCATCCGTAAAACCCACCGCACCCACCGCACATAGCGCAGCAAAATCCGTCAGCTCTCCACCCATGCTTCCCACGGTAGCCGCCGGCATCGCAAACAGTTTCACCACCGATTCCCGCGCCGCATCAAGCATCCACTCAAGACCCGCTACCGAATCGTTCACCGGAACCGTATTCGGCATAGCCACCACAGCCGTAAACCCGCCCGCCGCCGCTGCTGCCGTCCCCGTGGCAATCGTCTCCTTGTAAGTCTGTCCCGGCTCCCGCAGATGCACATGCACGTCCACCAACCCCGGAGCCACAATCATCCCCGCTGCATCAATAGTCTCTGCAGCCGCCACACTCTTCAGCGCACCGGGTAACTCCACAGCCGCCACCCGCCTATCCCGCAGCAACACATCGCGAGCCTCATCCACTCCGCTAGCCGGATCGATCATCCGCCCATTCAAAATTAATACGTCACTCATACAGTTACACTCTCGAATCCGCCCAGGCCCATCGCCCTCACCAGCAAAGCCGACCGTACCGCCAGCCCATGCGACACCTGTTCCTCAATCGCCGAATTCGGCCCGTCCGCCACATCCCCCGCAATCTCCAGCCCGCGAATCATCGGCCCGGGATGCATCACCAGTGCTTCAGGCGCACAAGCCGCCAGCCGCTCGCCATTCAATTGGTACCGCGCAATGTAATCGCCAAGATCCAGTTCGAGCCCCGCCAGCCGCTCCTTCTGAATCCGCAGCATCATAGCCACTTGAGACCTGCTCAGAGCAGCATCGAATTCCCGCACAATCTCAACGCCCTCACCCAGCCCAAGCGCATCCTCCGGCAGCAGCCTCTCCGGCCCACACAGCAGCATCTTCGCACCCAAACGCGGCAGCAGCATCGCATTCGACCGAGCCACGCGGCTATGCAGAATATCTCCCGTAATCACCACCGTAATGCCACGCAACGAAGTGGCATCGACACGCGAAGCATCCAGCCCAAGCCGCGTCAAAATCGTCCGCAAATCGAGCAGCGCCTGTGACGGATGCTCGTGCATCCCATCGCCCGCATTCAGTACCGGCAAGCCTGTCTCCCTCGCCAGTAAAAACGGCGCTCCCGAAGCCGGATGCCGGAGGATAATGCACTCCGCTCCCAGCGCCCGCAACGTCAGTCCCGTGTCCTTCAGGCTCTCGCCCTTCTCAATCGACGAGCTCTTATCGCTCACCAGCGTCGTCGTCGCACCCAGCGACTTCGCCGCCAGTTCAAACGACGTCCGCGTCCGTGTACTCGACTCATAGAACAGCAGTGCAACCCGTCGTCCCGCAAGCATCTCTGCCCGCTCATTCTTGGGCATCGCCTCCAGCCGGGCCGTCAGTCCCAGCACCGCAGAGACTTCTCCCACCGACAAATCTTCTACACTCAACAAACATCCGGCAGCGTACTTCGAGCTCCGAGCCATCGCTCAGTCCACCAGCTCGACCAGCAGCACCTGTTCCTGCCCGTCCACCTCGTTCAGTTTTACCTCGATAATCTCGCGGCTCGACGTGGGAATCGTGCGCCCCACAAACGTAGCCTCAATCGGCAGCTCTCTATGCCCGCGATCGATCAGGACCAGCAGCTGCACACTCTTCGGCCTTCCATGGTCGAACAGCGCATCCAGTGCCGCCCGTATCGTCCTGCCCGTATACAGCACATCGTCCATCAGCACGATGTCCCGCCCCGTCACGTCGAACCCGATCGCTCCCGGAGTCACCGTCGGTCTCGGTCCATCTGTCGACAAATCATCACGATAGAAGCTGATATCCAACACCCCTGTATCCACAGGATGCTTCTCGATCTTTTCGATCATCCCGCCCAGCCTCTGCGCCAGCGGAACGCCTCGCCGCTTGATACCCACCAGCCCAAGGTTCGCGCCGCCATCGTTCTTTTCAACAATCTCATGGGCAAGGCGCACCAGCGTCCGCTCAATCTCCGAGGCAGACATCAGCCGCCCCTTCTCCCTCAGCTTAGGCATCTGTGTTTCCGTATTCTTATTAGTCTCACTCATATCGGTTCGGCCTCGATAATACCAGCACCCGTTCCTTCCATCTCAAATCTGGATCAAGCCGCCAGACTCTCGGCCCGTTTTCGCATCGTCAAGCCTATCGTTCCCACCAGCGCCAGCACCACCGCAAACGCCGCGCCAAAAAATACTGCCGGATACCCAAACCCGCCAATCACGGCGCCCGCAATAGGGCCAATCAAAAAAAGCGAAAGATCAACAAACGCCGAATAAATTCCCAGCACAGTTCCCCGGCTCGATATCGGGAATTCGCGCCCAGCCTCAATTCCCAGTGACGGAAAGATGAGCGAAAATCCGGAACCCGTCAGACCCGCCCCAATAAATGCGTGATACGGTGTTCCCGCACGTCCCAGCACAACCAGGCCTATCGTCTCCACAGCAAATGAAGCCATTGCCACCGCGAACCCTCCGTAGCGATTGATCAGCCCCGAAAACACGAGTCTCACGCAGATAAAGCAAACTCCATAAACTGTCAGGGACAGGGCTGCGCCAGACCATCCCCTGTGTGCAAAGTAAAGCGTGATAAATGTCCCGATCACGCCGAACCCCATCCCCCCAAGCGCCAATGCCAGACCATACGGCGAAACACCCATCAAGATCTTCTTCAGTGGAATGCGCTCACCGACATGAGCAGCCGTAGCCGCCAGCCGCGAAGCGCAGAACAAGCTCGCCACCGCCATCACCAGAACCAGCAGCCCAACCGTCCCCAGTCCCCATCGCGGCTCCAGCAGCGCCCCCATCGGAGCACCAACCGCCAGCCCCGTATACGTCGCCACGCCGTTCCACGAGATCACGCGCGCCGTTTCTTCCTCGCCCACGCGCCCGATGCCCCACATGATCGTGCCGGTTCCAGCCATGCTCTCCCCCACGCCCAGGGCAAACCGGCTTAGCACCAGGCTCGTCAGACAAAGCCACAGAGTATGTTGCAGCAGCCATGCGGTTGCAACCAGCCCGCCACTCACAGCACACGCACCCAGCCCATACATCACCGTTCGCTTTGGCCCAAGCGTGTCCGCCAGATGGCCCGCGCGCGGTCTGCTTGCAAACGTGGCAATGTATTGCAAGCTGATCAGCAATCCCGCCAGAAAGGTGCTGACGCCTAAACGCAGATGCACATACGAGGGCAGAATCGCCAGCGGAATCCCTACGCTGAAGTAGAGAACAAACGAAAACGCCACCACTGGGATAATCCGGAGCGTGAGTCCACGGTCCGTCCCTGGCTGCAAATCGGCATGTTGACCAATGGTGGTAGACATATAGGCACACAACACCCGCCGCAGCAGCAGCAATCAGCGATACGCCACAGCGCGCATACGGGGAGTTTCTGTCTTAAGTATATCCGCCGTTGATACGATCGATCTTCTCTGCTCAAGCGTCGCAAAAAAGCATAACGAGCTCTCTCTGATCGATCTCGTCAACAGAACACTGTATTGGCTCAAAACAAACGAAGAAATCACCCGATCATGTGCCTTATATTCACAGCAATTTTTTCTTTTTTCCAAAATTTCTTGTTCCTTTTACCTCACCTCGGTCAAGAGGACTATCAGATGGCAGACGCCGTCCGCAGAAGCTATTTATGGGCGATCAACGGCTAAAAGCCTCAATCAGATAAAAACTAGGAGAACTAATCATGAAGCTTGCGAAGTTTGTTGTTGTCTCCGCTGCTTGCGCCACACTCGTCGCTCCTATGACGAGCCTGGCCCAACGGCCGGTCAACGCCATCAGGAACGACCAGGTAAAGCACGTCCTCCTGATCAGCGTTGACGGTCTCCATGCGCTCGATCTCACCAACTGGATCTCCAGCAACCCCGACTCCAATATCGGCCAGCTCAGCAGGCATGGCATTCGCTACACCAACGCCTCAACCTCGCTTCCCTCCGATTCCTTCCCTGGCCTCGCAGCCCTCGTCACAGGCGGTTCGCCGCAAACAACCGGCTTCTGGTACGACGTTACCTATAACCGCGTCCTCGCTCCTCCCGCCAAAACAACGCCGTATGGAATCACCGGCAGTGCCGCCGCCTGCAAGGAAGGCATACAGGGCACCCAGGTTGGTTTCGATGAGGAGATCGATCGCGATCTGACCAAGCTCAACGGCGGGGGAGGCATCAATCCCGACTACCTGCCCCGCGATCCCAACAACAACTGCGCCCCCGTCTATCCGCACAGCTACATGCGCGTCAACACCATCTTCGAGGTCGCTCGCGAGGCCGGCCGCAACACCGCCTGGATCGACAAGCATCCCTCCTACGAGTGGACCAACGGTCCCAGCGGCCTCGGCGTCAGCGACTTCTGGGGTCCCGAGATCAACTCCATTCCGGTCGCCATCCCCTCCGTCCCCGGCTGCAGCCCTCTACCCGACCCGGCCGACGCAACCCCCTCCAACGCCTGGACCGACAGTATCCAGAACATCAAGTGCTACGACCAGTACAAGGTCAACGGTGTCATCAATCAGATCGACGGCTACGATCACAGCCGCAAGTCGCTCATCGAAACGCCCGCCATCTTCGGAATGAACTTCCAGGCCGTCAGCGTTGGCCAAAAGCTCAAAGGCAACGGTTACGTCGATGTTCTCGGCACGCCATCCGCTGGCCTTCTCAGCGAACTCCAGTTCGTGGATGAGCAGGTCGGCCGCATAGTCCACGAATTGCAGAATCAGGGCCTCGAGCGCAACACCCTCATCATCGTCGCCGCCAAACACGGTCAATCCGCGATCGATATCCAGAAGAAGACCGCCATCGCCAATGGCCCTAATACCGTTCTCGGCTCATCGGAAGCGTTTGATATTTCCGATGACGGTTCACTCATCTGGCTCACCTCACCCGAACTCACCCAGCAGGCCGTCTCCACGCTCAGCGAGCCCCAGAACCAGACTGCCCTCGGCATTCAGGAGATCTTCGCGCTCAAGTCGCTGCAGGAGAAGTTCGATTCTGCCAGCAACGACCCCGCCACCCCTGACATCATCCTCAAGACGAACACCGGTGTCATCTTTACAGGAGGTAGCAAGATCGCCGAGCATGGCGGGTTCAATGAGGACGACTACCACGTCGGCCTCCTCGTCTCCCTTCCCACCTTCAAGGAACAGGTCGTCAAAACACCTGTCACGAACCAGCAGGTCGCCCCTTCAATCCTCAAATCATTGGGCCTGAATCCCAATGCTCTCGAGGCCGTCCGTAAGGAAGACACCCAGGTGCTTCCATTCCTTTTTTAGTATCTGAAATGCAGCAGGTCGTTCCCACCAACTATCCCGCTCTCCCACGAGAGCGGGATATCTTTTCGTTCGACTAAGCCGAAGCCCGCCGCCTTGTCCGCAACAATCCGCCCACCGCTCCCCCTACGGTCGACAGCACCAGCACAATTCCCGCCAGCATCGCAAAGCCCGTCAGCATCATGCCGGCACGAAACTCTGGCGAATACAGATACCGCGTCACCTCAGCAGGCTCCGGATTCGCCGCCGCCGCCTTCTCAATCTGCGCATGGAGCTGCTCCGTCAACTGCGCATCGAAGCCCGACATCGTATGCAGCCCATAACGCGCCACCAGTCCTGCAACAGACATCGATATCGCCAGAAACGCCACCAGCACAATCCCAACCACAATCCCAATCCGAGCGCCGATTCCCGCATCCATCCACGCCGCAGGTCGTCGCCACTGGTACAGCCCCACCGTAATCAGCGACCCGCTGATAATCCACAGCGAGCTGATCGGAGACAGCATAGGAACTCGCATCGCAGCGCCAGACAATATCCCTGCAACCAGGGCCACCAGCGCAGCGCAGCGAATCGCCGTCTTCCACTCCACCTCACGCGGATGCGGCGGCGGCAGCGCACCTGTCGTCGACTCCTCTGCAGCCGCCGAAGTCTCTTCGTAGTCGACCAGGTAGATCTGCGGCGCTCCGCAGTGCGCGCAGAAGGACACCTCGCCGTCACCGGCAGAAAGCTCACCGCCACATCGGTGACAAAACTTATGCATATCCTATGAAGCTATCCCACTGCATGGAACCGGGCAAGCGGTCGCGTGTTGCTACTGACTATCTCCATCGCCGGCCGACAGATGTCCCGGCAGGTCCAGCGCAACCAACCCAAACTTGGTACCGCTTCCATCGGGATCGATCGAAACAATATGTTGATGCTGCTTCGATCCCGCCTTCAGCTCCATCTTGTTCGAAAGATCCTCATTTACATTAACGTGCTTGTCTTTATTGTTGTCGCACGTAAGTCCTTCGGATGTCCGCGTCGGCGTGCCCACCGGCCTGTCGTTGGAGCACTGAATCACATCCCCATAACGACTAAGCGCCTGCCGATAAAACGCAGCCAACTTATCCGGGCTGTCCGCCGAGTGATAGCTTGATGCCTTTACACGAAGCTGAAAGCTCCCGAAACTGAGATTTACATCCGCCGACCCACTGTCTTTGTCTTTCTTCTTTACAACTTCCGCGCCCGGATAAACCGGCAGCCCGATGCCGCTCTGCACAGCCGCATCATTCGTCTTCACCTGCATCCCACCAAACGGCGTCGCGATCTTTACGTTATCGTTGTCGCCGTCCTTGCGCGAATCGACCCGGCACCCGGTCATCATGACTGCGCCCAAAGCCACCACTGCCGCTACCGCTTGCCTCGCCTGCATCACCGTGCTCCTTTAACTCTTCAAACGAAGATACGCCACTTGCAACACTCCAGTTCCATCCAAAAAATCCATAGTACCTCGCCCACCATGGGCCTATACTGACGATAGGCCAAATCGGTAGGCCACTCCGCCGCTCGGCGGACCGGAGACCTGGCATGGCACAGCATCAGCCAATCCGACGATCCCACCCCGCATCCGGGTCCGACATCCCGGACAAGCTCTACTTCCGCATCGGTGAAGTCTCAAAACTCTGCGACGTTCCCGCCTACGTCCTCCGCTTCTGGGAGAGCGAGTTTCCCCAGCTCAAGCCTCACAAAGGCGGCACCGGCCAGCGTCTCTATCGCCGCCGCGATGTAGAGACCGCCCTCCACATCAAGTCCCTTCTCTACGACGAGGGCTACACCATCCCCGGCGCCCGCCAGGTCATCAAGGGCGAGCTCCGCCAAAAGGAACCGCAGCTTCCTCTTGCCATCGAGAGCGCCGCTCCGGCCGCTAACAGCCAGCAACTGCGCAAACTCCAGAAAGAGCTTCGCGACCTCCATGCCCTGCTCTCTAAACCCGCCGCCCCCCGTGCCGCTGTCCATACCATCCACGCACCCCGGCCATCAAATGCACCCCGCCGCAACCCGGCGCAGCTCTTCGATGCCCCACCCGACGCCTAGACCGGTTCCGAGGCGGATGGATTCAAGATAGAAGTGTCATCCTGAGTAAAGCAACTCGCGCGAGTTGCGGAGTCGAAGAGCCTGTCCTGAGCGAAGCCAAGCGCAACCTGCGGTTGTCTTCCTACAACGCAATCCATCCCGTATGGATCGCCCAAAGCGATAAACTCGCCACGACAATCCATAGCCCCACACCCTGCAGCAGCGGACGCGTACCCACCTGTCGCAACGTATTCCGCGTAATTCCAGTCCCGATCAAGAACAACACCACCGTCAAACCGGACCTTCCCAACTTATTCAAGTCAGCAAAGATTCCCACCGTCCCCGGCAGATACTTCGGAACATAACTGGCCAGCACCGCGGCCACGCAGAAGTACAAAATAAACCACGGCCACTGCACCTTCGCCTTACTCTTCTTCAGCATCGCCGTCGCAATCGTCAGCGGCACAATCCACAGCGCCCGCGCCAGCTTCACCGTAGTCCCCACGGCCAGCGCTGTCGCACCATACTTCGCTCCCGCTCCCACAACTGAACTCGTATCGTGGATCGCCAACGCCGCCCAAAGCCCAAACTGCGTCTGCGACAGATGCAGCGACCACCCTATAAACGGAAACAGTAACAGCGCAATCGAGTTCAGCACAAACACCGTGCCCAGCGACACCGCCATCTCCTCTTCATTCGCCTCCAGCACCGGTCCCATCGCGGCAATCGCACTTCCCCCGCAGATCGCCACCCACCCACTGATCAGCAGCGACTGCGTCTTTCCTACCTGCAGCATCTTCCCCAGCAGCACACCCAGCCCCAGCGCAAACGTAATGCTGATCGCCGTATAAACAAACCCCGACCGCCCCGCATGCACCACCTCCCGCAGATTCATCCCGAACCCAAGGCAAACCACCGACGCCTGCAGCAAAAACTTCGAAAGCTGCCTACTTTCTGCATGAAACGGGTGCACCACGGTCAGCCCAAATACCAGCCCCGCCGCTAGCGCAAACGGAGGCCCGATCAACCCACTCGCTGCAACAATAATCCCAACAAAGAAAAGATTCTTCACCATCGCTTTCAAGCATGAGCCCACCCAAAACCCTAGTCGAGACATACTTTTGAATTACCGATAAGCAATACTTATCAACCACATTCGATAGCTGCCGCTTCCCCGCACGGAGACATTGAGTGTCCGTCACCAAAGGATTGGGTGCCCCATACATGCCGCGGTTTCATCGCGACATGTGTGGGAAAGTATGCATTGAACCAGCCACCTTGCTGTTGCCGTTCTTACTTGTCATCCCCGAAGGGGATCTGCTTTTGCTTTTGCTTTTGCTTCTGCTTTTGCTTTTGCTTCTGCTTTTGCTTTTGCTTCTGCTTTTGCTTTTGCTTTTGCTTCTGCTTTTGCTTTTGCTTCTGCTTTTGCTTTTGCCTTTTCCTTTGCTTTTGCCCTTGCCCTTGCCCTTGCCCTTGCTTGTCATTCTGAGCGAAGCGAAGAACCCCCGCATTTCCGAGGAGAGCAAAGCGACCCGAGTGCACTCTACCCCACCGAAGCCGCCGCAAACCGCTGAAACGCAGCTACCGCTCCCACAACCTCCGTCCCCGCCAATCTCACAAAGCTGAAATCCCGCAATATCTCCAACCCATCCACCGCCACCACCCGAACCGTCCCCAATCGCATCACCTTCCCAATCGCCCACCGCGAAACAAACCCCACTCCAAGCTCAGCCTCCACGCCCGAGATGATCGCCTCAGTCGAATCCAGCTCCACCGCCACCTTCAGCGACCGAAGCGGCAATCCAACCGCCTTCAAAGCCCGCTCCACCACCCGCCGCGACCCCGACCCCCGCTCCCGCAGCAGCAACGGAACCGCCGCAAGCTCCTCCGGCTCAATCACTCCAGCCTTCGCCCACGCATGGTTCGGACTCACAATCAGCACCATCTCATCCCGAACCATCCTTTCCGTCTTCACATCCCGCCGCATCGCCGGCCCTTCGATAATCCCCAGCGCCACGCGCTTCTCCGCCACCGCCTCCGCAATCTTTTCCGTATTCCCACTCACCAGCGACAGATTTACATGCGGATACTGCTTCAAAAACGTCCCCAGTATCCTCGGCAGCACATACTGCGCCACCGTCGTCGAAGCTCCCAACCGAAGTTCTCCCACCACTTCATCGTTCAACGCCGCCAGCGCCCGCTGAGCCTCGGCCATCGTCTCCGCGGCCTTCGTCGCGTACCCCAACAAAACCCGCCCGGCCTCGGTCAATGAAATCTGTGTCCCATGCCCCTCACCTCCAGCCCGATCGAACAACCGTGCTCCTGCCTCCTCCTCCAGCGCCCGAATCTGCTGACTCACCGCAGGCTGGCTCAGATGCAACACCTCCGCCGCCTTGCGAAAGCTCATTTCCTCCGCCACCGCCCGAAATACCCTAAGCCGAAAGTTCTCCAATTCACTCACCATCCGTTGCGCCGTTTCTTCAACCCCGCTAATAAACGTCATCTCTACCGAAGGCGGCGCATTTTGCCGCCGTAGCGGAGAGATCCCTGTATTTCGCCGTTGTTCTTGCTGTTACTAATACTTGTAACCTACGGTTACCGTTGCTTTTGGCGATTGCCTGTCATTAGAGCGAAGCGACCCAAGTGTCTCCTCAAACAACGAACCACCGCAGCCACCCCATCAGCATAAGCCCAACCGATAAAATCAAAATCACCACCCTGTGACCGCAAACGACGAACCCAATCCGATCCTTGAACCTTTGGAAGCCCCGGCCGCTCCCGAGTCGATCAAATCACGCCGCAACCTCTTCGATTTCCTGCGTCCATCACACCGCCACACCGCGGCATCCGCGACCCTGCTCCTCACTCTCTCCGCGCTCTTCTCGCGCGTCATCGGCCTCATCCGCGACCAGTTCATCGCCTACCAGTTCGGCGCAGGCCACAACACCGACGCCTATAACGTAGCCTTCTACCTCCCCGAGCTCATCAACTACCTTCTCGTCGGCGGCGCAGCCTCCATCACCTTCGTCACCATCCTCGAACGCTATCGCGCCAACAACGACGAGGCCGAAGGCGAGCGAGCGCTCTCCATCATCCTCAACACCATGGTTCTCGTCCTCGGCACCGCCATCATCCTCGCCGAGATCTTTACCCCCTATTACATCCGCCTCTACTTCAACCCCGCCTCCCCCGAAGGCATCCTCGCCACCCGCATCACCCGCATCCTTCTCCCCGGCCAGCTCTTCTTCTTCGCCGGTGGAGTCCTCACCGCCGTCCTTCTCGTTCGCAAACAGTTCACCTTTCAAGCCCTCACTCCACTCATCTACAACCTCTGCATCATCGCCGGCGGAGCCCTCCTTGCAAGCCGTATGGGCATCGCCTCTCTCGGCGTCGGAGCACTCGCCGGAGCCTACCTCGGCGCCTTCCTCCTCAACGCCTACGGCGCCTACCGCGCCGGCATGCGCTACCAACCCATCCTCAACTTCAAGCACCCGGGCCTCCGCGAGTGGGTGCGCCTCTCCCTCCCCCTCATGCTCGGCGTCACCGTCATCACCCTCGATAACCAGATCCTCGGCTACTTCGCCAAGCACGGCGCCGGAGACATCTCCCGTCTCACCTACGCCAAGCGTCTCTTCACCGCCCCCATGGCCATCATTGGCCAGGCCGCCGGTGCCGCGTCCCTCCCCTTCTTCGCCTCGCTCTACGGACGCAACCAGTTCGACGCCTTCCGCTCCGCCGTCAACCGCTCCGTCTCCCGCCTCATCGCCTTCTCCTTGCTCGGCTCAGCCGTGATGATCGTCCTCGCCCAGCCTGCCGTTGACATCGTCTTCCGCCGCGGCAACTTCCGCGCAGCCGACGCCACCGCTACCGCCAGCTACTTCGCCATCTTCGCTATCTCGCTCGCCCTTTGGACAGCACAAGCCATCTACGCCCGCGCCTTCTACGCCGCTGGCGAAACCTTCGTCCCCATGCTCGCCGGAACCATCATCACTCTCGTCACCATCCCGATCTACTGGATGCTCCATCAGCGCTTCAACGTCATCGGCCTCGCCTGGGCCTCCGATCTCGCCATCACCCTCCACACGATCACCCTGGCCATACTGCTGCATCGCCGCAAACTAGTCCCCCTCTTCGGCCCATCAGGCGGCCTCGATCGCCCCGAAATCCTCCGCGCCGCCGCCGCCGCAATCATCAGCTTCGCCGGAACCTATCTGCTCCTCCATCTCATCCACCAAAAGCAGACCTACCCCGGCGACATCATCTCCCTCACCCTCGGCGGCATCGTCTGGGCCGCCCTCGCCATCGCCACCCTGCACCTCACCGGCTCCAAACTTCTCCGTCAAATCCTCCGCCGCCAGGCCTGAAGAACCATGCCCCTTTTGTGACATTGGCAAAGTTTTTTCGCCGTGTACTATCAAAAATATGGGTGGAATCTCTTACCAGTACAACGCCGCCAGTCCCGAAGTCAGCCACCAGCACCTTTATCCATCCGTCTCCCGCTTCCTCACCAACGCCCCGCCAGGCTCCATCGTCATGGACGCTGGCTGCGGCAACGGCTCCTTCATCTCTCTTTTTCAGGACAGAAGCTGGCAGCTCCACGGCTCCGATCTCTCCTCCACCGGCATCGAGCTCGCCCGCAAAACCCACCCCAACATCAACTTCTTCCTCGCCGACGGCCAGTCACTCTACGCCGACTTCCTCTCGACTGTCGGCCCCGTCGACATCGTCCTCTCCACCGAGGTCATCGAGCACATCTACGATCCCCGCGGCTTCCTTCGCAACTGCTTCGACCTGCTCAAACCCGGCGGCACCATCGTCCTCACCACCCCCTACCACGGCTACCTGAAGAACCTCCTGCTCGCCGCCACCGGTAAAATGGACCAGCACTTCACCGTCCTCTGGGATCACGGTCACATCAAATTCTGGTCGCGCAAAACCATCGAAGGCGTCTTAAAGGAAACCGGCTTCACCAACATCGAATTCTCCGGTTCCGGCCGCATCCCCTACGTCTGGAAGAGCATGGTCCTCAAAGCAACAAAACCCGCCTAAACCTATAGACAGACGCCTGAAAAATCCTCACTTTTGCGGATGGGAGCAGAGGGCTTCGAGCAGCTTTATATAAGCTGCTCGAAGCCTCTCTTACACGTGATCGGTTTTTGATCGGTGTTAAGTCTTAGCTCAGCTAACACTTGGTTCGAAAGCACACTCACCTCGCGAAAATTTCACCTACTTCGCATCCTCATACTCTTCATTCCAAGCCGCTTGAATCGCCTCCAGAATCCCCTCATTCGACTTCGCCGGATCGCCCACAAATTCCGGCAGCTCCGTCACATACTTGTGCAAATCCGTAAACCTCACCGAGTAAGGCTCAACCTCCGGATACTTCTCCTGCAACAAAATCCCAATCTCTTCCGAATCCGTCCAATCGATCTCACGCGGCATACCTTCTCCTCACTAAACTAGTCTCAACGGCAGCAGCCGTCGCTCTAAAGAGACTACAAGAACCACCCGTAATTGTTATGAACCACAAGCACCAAAACCCGTGGTCGGCCTCGCTCCTGCGCCGCGATCTCAACGCCCGCGCCCAGCACCTCGCCACCACCGGCAGCCTCCTGCACGAGCAGACCACCGGCCACGAACCCAGCATTATCTTCGGCCGCGACGACCAGTCCCGCCACGGCAACTTCCACCCAGCCAGCTATACCGCCATCTGCGCCAATCCCGAATGGCACCGCCGCCTCACCAAAGTCCACACCGCCCATCGCCGCTCCCGAGCCCGCGCCGACTGGCCCTGGATGGAGCTCGACTGCGCCAACAGCTCCGACGCCCTCCTGATGAACATCTTCTGCCACCCCGGCGTCTTCAACGGCGACATCCTCTCCCCCGCCGTAGCAGCGCTCCTGGGAGTGGAGCCATCCACCCGCCCCATCTTCGGCATCCGCCCCGGCGTTCCCCTCCGCAGCGGCCTCAAGGACCGCACCGAGATCGACCTCCAACTCAACAATCTCTTCGTCGAAGCCAAACTAACCGAGACCGGCTTCCAAACCGCGCAACCCCGTCTCATCGAACGCTACCGCGACCTCGAAACCGTCTTCGACCCCGATCTCCTCCCCCGCAAACTCATCTACTCCCCCGCATCCCACCCACCCGTAGAAGACTTCTCCCAAATCGAAGAAGAATCCCCCACCCCACCATCACCCATCCCAACCACAACCTCACGCACCCTCATCGACGGCTACCAGCTCATCCGCAACGTCCTCGCCGCCTACGCCTCCGACGCATCCTTCTGCGTCTTCTGCGATGCTCGCCGCCACGACCTCATCGAAACCTGGTACACCGTCCTCACCGCCATCCACCGCCCCACCTTCGCCGCCCGCCTCAAACTCCTCACCTGGCAGGAACTCTCCACCACTCTACCCACAGACCTCCAGCAATTCCTCGACACCAAATACGGCATCATCGGAAACAAATAGGTAGCTGCCTCAATTACATATCGCTGCTTGCTTAGGCAGTATCCAGCCTGTTGAATAGAGTGATGGCGAACACGTCGATAGCGCACCACCAGCATCGGGATCAAAAGTTGAACTTTTTCGGTGTACTCATCTTTCTAGTCTCAATAACCTTTGCAGGACCAGCTATCAGCCAAACGCCTACCCCACACGCAGCACTACCCCACCTCGAAAAGCGAGGCATCGCCACCCAGCTCATCGTCGACGACAAGCCTTTTCTCGTTCTCGGCGGAGAGCTCCATAACTCCAGCTCCTCCAGCATCGAGTACATGAAGCCCCTCTGGCCGCGGCTCGCCGCAATGCACCTGAATACAGTGTTGCTCCCCGTCGCATGGGAGACCATCGAACCCGAAGAAGGAAAATTCGATTTCACATCTGTAGATGGTCTCCTCAAAGGAGCCCGCGAGACCAACCTCAGACTCGTAATCCTCTGGTTTGGCGCATGGAAGAACACCTACTCCAGCTACGTCCCGGCATGGGTCAAGACCGACACCGATCGATTTCCCCGCGTCCAGACCGCCGACGGCCGAGGTACGGAGCGCCTTTTGCCTTTCAGCACCGCCGTTCGAGATGCAGATACACGTGCCTTCACAAAACTAATGCGCCATCTGCGAGAAGCGGACGGAGACACCCACACCGTCCTCATGGTGCAGGTTGAAAATGAAGTTGGCGTAATCCCCGAATCACGAGATCATTCCACTGTCGCCAACGCCGCTTTCGCAGCCGCAGTGCCACCAGCCCTCACCAACTTCCTTCAAAAGCATCGGACGTCATTGAATCCGGAGTTTCGCGCCGCATGGGAAGCCGCAGACGGAAAGGCCTCCGGCACATGGCAGGAAGTATTCGGCAAAACTTCCCTCACCGACGACCTCTTCATGGCCTGGCACTCCGCCACATACATCGAGCACGTAACCGCAGCAGGCAAAGCAGAATACCCCATCCCCATGTTCGCGAATGCCGCCTTGATTCGCCCCAATTACGAACCCGGCCAGTACAACAGCGGTGGCCCTCTCCCGCATTCGATCGACGTATGGCGCGCGGCAGCACCCTCTCTCGATCTCTTCTCCCCCGACATCTACTTCAATGAATTTGCGCTCTGGGCAAGCAGATACTCCCGTCCCGACAACCCACTCTTCATCCCGGAGGCGCAGGGCGGCTCAGCGGGCGCAGCCAACGCGCTCTATGCCTTCGGACACCTATCCGCCATCGGCTTCTCTCCCTTCGGCATCGACGATCAAGGCAACGCCCCGCTCGATCTCGTAGGCATCACCAATCCCGCAGAGCACCCGGACAACTCCGCCATCAGCGACGTATATACCCATCTCTCCAGGCTCGCGCCGATGATCCTCGAAAAGCAAGCAGCAGGTGGCGTCACCGCCGCACTCATCGAAGGCGAAGCCCAGCGCTCGGCAAGACTCTCCATCGGAGATTACACCGCCAGCATAACTCGGGCAGGCGCAGCAACTCGACTCGCCGCGATGTTCATTCAAACAGGACCGAACGAATTCCTCGTTACTGGCAGCGGCGATACACATATCACCTTCTCGACCGATAAACCCGGGCCACCCATCGTTGGCATCGAAAGTATCGACGAAGAGTTCTTTGAGAACGGCGCTTGGGTGCCGAGAAGGCGCCTCAATGGCGACGAAAACTCCCAGGGCCAGGCCTTAAGGCTTTATGCAACCGACTTGGCCCAAGGCAAAATTTATAAAGTGCGCCTTTATCGCTATCACTAGCCAACGATCGTCTTATTCTCGCTTTCTCGCTAATCGAGCCCGCGATACTCACGATTCCATAAGATGAGTTGGGCTGACCGTTTGGAACAGCCGCACGATATGCTTTTCTTATGATTCGCACTGTCGCGGTCCAGGGTTATCGATCACTACGCGATCTAACCCTACCGCTTGGACAATTAACCGTCATCACCGGCGCGAATGGGAGCGGCAAGTCCAGCCTCTATCGCTCCCTGCGCCTACTGGCCGATACGGCGCAGAACTCGGTGGTCGCCTCCCTCGCCCGCGAAGGTGGCTTGCCGTCGACCTTCTGGGCAGGGCCTGAGACCATCGCACGCGGGGTTCGCCAAGGAACCTATGCCGTAGAGGGCCTCGCGAACCGGAAGGTTGCAAGCCTCAAGCTCGGTTTTGGCGGTGACATCTACGGTTACAGCTGATCTGGGCTATCCTCCACCGCCTCCGCCAGCGACGATGTTTGGGCTCGATCCGCACGTGAAGCGCGAGTGCATCTGGCATGGATCCGTCTACAGGAAAGCTTCTGCCCTTGTCGATCGCAGAAACAACTTTGTCTGGCTCGCGACGACACGCGATGAGGAGCCGGTGATGCTGACGCAGCATCTCTCCGACACTGACAGCATGCTTGCGAGCATCGCGGATCCGCAGCGAGCTCCGGAGATGCTCACACTTCGCGAAGCTGTTCGCGGCTGGCGGTTCTACGATCACTTTCGCACCGACTCTGAATCGCCTGCGCGGGCTGCGCAGATCGGCACCTTTATGCCTGTACTTCACCATGACGGCAGCAATCTCGCGGCCGCCCTCCAGACGATTCTCGAAATTCGATCAGATGAAGCACTTGCAACAACTCTTGAAGACGCCTTTTCTGGCAGCCGTCTCTCCATTGAGGTCCAGAACGGACGCTTCGAACTGCAGTTACAGCAGAACGGATTGCTTCGGCCACTTTCCGCCGCCGAATTGTCAGATGGAACGCTCCGCTACCTTTTATGGGTCGCTGCCCTGCTTACGCCGCGTCCACCAGAACTGATGGTGCTAAACGAGCCGGAAACGAGCCTGCATCCTGACTTGCTGCCGGCGCTTGCCAGGCTAATCCTCACAGCGGCGAAGAACACCCAGATCGTAGTGGTTTCACACGCATCGCAGCTGATCGAAGACCTGACGAGTTCGTCTCTATGTACTCGCCTCCATCTGCTGAAAGACTTTGGAGAAACGAAGCTGGAGAACTCCACGCTATTCAACACGCCGAAATGGAATTGGCCCGCTCGGTAGGAAACTAGGACCCGTTACGCCCCCGGCCCATGAGCAGGCTTACCTTCCTGCACATAATTCCGATTCCACTTTGGAATCTCCACCACATATGTCCCTGGCTTCTCAATCACCGCCTGGCAGCCCAGCCGCGAGTTCAGCTGAATATCCGCCGCCGTCTCCATGCGATCCAGCTCCAGATCCTCCGCCTCGCTGATCCCCTTGGCTCCCTCTTTCACCCAGATGTGACACGTTGTACACGCACAGACCCCGCCACAGGCATGGTCCAGAAAGATGCCATAGTTCTCCGCGACGTCAAGAAACGACATCGGCAATCCATGCCCTTCATACGGCAGCGTGTCGAACGGAAACTCCACCGTCTTCCCCTCGGGCTCAAACGTCACCCGAACCATTCCCTCGCCCGCAGGCTTCGACAAATCCACTTCACCGCTCTTCATCTCACTCATATCTAATCTTCCGTCGACTCTCCGGCCGTAGCCTCATCATGGACTGACTCTTCAATCTTCTCCGCCTCGGCGTCGATCTCCTGCTTCGAGCTATCAATCTCCGCCTTCGCAAACGGATGCGGCGCCGTAGGCCCTTCTCCTATGCTCTCACCTGCGGCGTCCATCGTCTTCCCCGTCATCGCACCGGCGAGCGTAGTATCCATCATCAACTCCGCAAATCGCCGCGTCGCCTGGTCCAGCTCTTCAATCCCCCGCCGAATAATCTTGTAATCGCTACCCGTCGCCGCAGCCTTAAGAAAATCGACCTTTACCTTGATCTTCTCAATCTCCTCGCTTGTCAGCATCTGCCACGCGGCATGGTCCTTACCCTTGTCAACCGCCGTCAGAATCGTCTCGGCCTCGTTCTTCGCCTCGATCACCTGACGTTCCTGAATATCCTCCTCGGCATGATCGAACGAGTCCAGAATCATCGTCTCCACCTGTTCATCGGTAAGCCCATACGTCGGCTTCACCTCAACCTCGGCCTCTTTCCCGCTCCTCTGCTCGCGTGCCGACACATGCAGAATCCCATTCGCATCGATCAGAAATTTCACCTCGATACGCGGCAGCCCAGCCACCATCGGCGGTATCCCCTTCAGATCAAACCGCGCCAGCGACCGGCAATCCTTCGCCATCTCCCGCTCTCCCTGAACCACATGGATCGCTACATTCGTCTGCCCCTCCACACCCGTCGTAAAGTGCTCCGTCGCGCTCGCCGGTATCGTCGAGTTCCGCTGAATAATCTTCGCCACCACACCACCCAACGCCTCAATCCCCAGCGACAGCGGAGTCACATCCAGCAGCAACAAATCCTCCGTCGCCGCCGAACCGCCGGCGAGAATCTGCGCCTGCACCGCCGCGCCGAGCGCCACCACCTCATCGGGATTTAGCTCCGTATGCGGCTTCTTCCCACGCGCACCCAACCCAAACAAATCATCCACCAGCCGCCGAACCGCCGGAATCCGCGTCGATCCTCCAACCAGCACCACTTCATCAATCGCGGCAGTCTCGAGTCCCGCATCTTTCAAAGCCTGCTTACAAGGCCCAGCCGTCCGCGCAATCACCCCCGCAGTCAACTCCTCAAACTGCGCCCGTGTAATCTCCCGCAAATATCTCTTCCCGCTCGGCAGCAGCACATCCAACGTCGCCGCATCCGCCGTCGAAAGCAGAATTTTCGCCTCAATCACCGCCTTGCGAACCGCCTGCACCGCTTCACCGTTCCCGCGAACATCCTCACCCAGATCACCCGCAATATCATCCAGCGCAATCGCAATCAGCAGGTTATCGATATCATCGCCGCCCAGGTGTGTATCCCCACCCGTCGCAATCACCTCAAAGATCCCCTCATGCAGCTTCAGAATCGAGACATCGAACGTCCCACCCCCAAAGTCATACACCGCAATCAACCCATCTTTGTTCTTCTCCAACCCATAAGCCAACGCCGCCGCTGTAGGCTCATTCACCAGCCGCAAAACCTCCAGCCCCGCAATCCTTCCCGCATCCTTCGTCGCCTGCCGCTGCGCGTCGTTGAAGTAAGCAGGAACCGTAATCACGGCCTTCGTCACCGGCCCGCCAAAAAACCGTTCCGCATTCTTCTTCAACTGCATCAGCACATAGGCCGAGATCTCCGGCGGCGTCAGCACCAACCCGCCCACGCTCACCTTCAGCACCTCACCTGGCTGCAACCCCTCCGCCAGTTTGAACGGAAACAGCTTCAACTCCTCCTGCACATCCGCGATATCCCGCCCCATCAATCTCTTCGCCGAATAAACCGCACTGGCCGAGTCCGCCATCAGCGTTCCCCGCGCCGCATTCCCCACAGCAACACCCTCATCGGTCCACGCCACCACCGAAGGCACCAGCCGCTCCCCATCCTCACCCGGAATCACCACCGGCGAATCCCCCTCCATAAACGCCACGAGAGAATTCGTCGTCCCCAGGTCTATTCCAACAACCCGCCCGATCCCTACAATCTGCTCCACATCCGCCATCAGCAATAACCCTCAAATCTTTCGCGCTTAACGCATCTCTTCTATTGTCCTACAATCGCTTCATCCGGGACGGCTTCTCGTCCCATTCCGATGTCGTTTCAAACGAGGCCGATCGATGCTCTACCTCGAGCGCAACCCTCATCCCGCCCTCGCCCCCTTCATCAAAACCCTCTGGTACACCTGCGACCCCACCGCCGTCCATCGCCACGAGCGCATCCTCCCCACCGCCAACCCCCAACTCGTCCTCTCCCTCGCCCGCGACTACCTCACCGACGCCAACCACCCCACCGACCCCCTCCAGCACACTCCCGCCGCCGTCTTCCTCGGCATCTACACCCGCCACCAGCAGATCGACACCATCGACCTCGCCGAGCTCATCGGCATCGTCTTCCACCCCGGCGGCACGCTGCCCTTCTTCCCCTCCAACACCCAGCTCTTCACCAACCGCGAAACCTCCCTCGCAGACATCTGGAACCGCACCGCCGAAGACCTCCGCAGCGACCTCCGCGAAGCTCCAACCCCCGCGCAAAAATTCTCCACCCTCGAGTCCGCCCTTCTCCGCCGTCTCAATCAAAGCAAAATCCAGCAGCGAAACCCCACCATCCACCACGCCCTCACCTGCCTCAAGCAGTCCCCCGGCACCACCACCATCGCTCAGCTCACCCGCCACATCGGCCTCAGCCCCCGCCTCCTCTCACAGCTCTTCCGCGAACAAGTAGGCGTCTCCCCCAAACTCTACTGCCGCATCCAGCGCTTCCAGCAAGCCGTCCAACAGATGCACCGCGGCGCAGACGTCCACTGGGCCGAACTAGCCCTCGCCTGCGGCTACTACGACCAGTCTCACTTCGCCAACGACTTCCACGCCTTCTCCGGCCTCAGTCCCACCCTCTACACCGCAACCCAACGCCGCTGGAGCAACCACATCCCCATCGACTGAATCCGCAACCTACGGAGCCGGATTCGCCCGTCCATTCAGCTTGAACGATACCGAATCGTTGTTCACCGCGTTCGTCAGAAAGTGCAGCGTGTCAGTTACGATCGGCCCCTTCGTCAATCCATTCGTATTCGTCGTATAGATCACACAGTAATCGCCCGGAGGCAGCGCCATACCGGGAACGCACGGCGTCGGACCCGTAAATGACGTCGAACCAGAAGGCGTAGCGAACGTAAACGACCCGACACCATTCCCGCTCTCCGTAAATATCTTTGTGGCATCGGTAAACGTCGCATTCTGGTTGCCTACGTTATAGACATATAACCCCTGCGTCGCACCTCCAACAGAAAGTCCGAGATAGAGAATGTTCGGATCAAACGCCTGCCAGGGGATGTAACCCTGTGTGCGATTCACCACAAAAACCCCGGGGCCCGAATTATTGACGAAATAAAGCTTGCCGCTCGCCGACGTAGCCAAGGTCTGGTTCCCCGTGGCTGAATAAAACGGCACAAGACTTCCAGGCCCGTTGAAGTCGAATATCTCGGGAATCGTGTAAAGCGGAAGCTGCGATTCTCCAGCGGAATAGTCAGTAAGTGAGGGTCCAGATTGTCCGCTCGGCGGAGAATACGCCGGCCCTTCAAAATTCCCATTCACATAGCTATCCCAGTAATACAACGTGCCGGAAGCATCCACCGCGAGGTTGCCGGGATCAGTCCCATACGACCCTCCGATAACCGGCCCGCTTGTGACTAACTGTGTAGTAAAAGAACCCGTCCATACCGCGACCTCAAACACGAGTCTCTGAGCACCATCGGCAACATAAATATTGCCTTGGCCATCCGCCGTCATCAAGCCAGGAGTCACCCAATAGCCTGGCGGCGACAGCATGCTCACGACGCCAGTCGGGCTCACTCGCAAAACAAATCCCGCCAGGCTGTAATCAGGGTACGTCGGAGCTGGCCCAAGATCGCTGATGTAGAAGGCCCCATTGGTATCCATGACCATCGCCTGCGGATTGATCAGCCCAGGTACGTGGATCGTAGTTGTCGCACTGCCATCGGCAGGAATCTTCGTTATCGACGGCGGATTGAACAGGAAGACATCCCCTGCGCCATTCACAGCCAGCGATACCCCCGTCAGCGTCGTCACCAGCGTCGGCGTTCCCCCTGCTACCGGCACTCTATAGGTTCCACCCGCTGCGGAAAAGTACATCGTCGTATCGGCATCGTTGATCACTATCGGCCCTGGATTACTAATCGATCCCAGCTTGGTCGTTATGGAAGAGTTCATCAGCGCCAGCTGCCCACCCATTCCCGTTCCCACCGTCAACTGCGTCGCATTTCCATTCGAAGTCTGCACCTGCACCGCACCCGGTCGCCCTCCCACATTTACCGGCTGGAAGTCGAAGCTCACCGTGCACGAGGCCGGCAGCGTCAATCCCATCGAACTCGTCGAGGGAGAGTAAGTCCGCAAAGTGCACGTACCTCCCGGAGCCTTGTGGTACTCGGCATTCCACACCCCGCCACCAATTCCCCGCGTCGCCTCCACCGTCGTCCGCTCGTAGAATTCATAGTTGAACGTAATCGCATTCGAAATCACCCCCACCGCTACCGACCCGAAGTTCGCCGCATTGTTATACACAAACTTCGTCACCGTATTCGAAGCGCCGCTATCCGATACATACAAATTCCCAAGCATGTCCGCCGCCAGCCCGCTCGGCGATTTGAAGTTCGATTGCGGAATCAGAAACGGCGCCCCCCCCTTTACCGGAATCTCAATCAACTGCTGACTTCCTCCATCCAGCACAAACAAATTCCCTTCCCCATCAAACGTCAGCGCCGTCACGTCCTTCAGCGCATACCCGGCAAGCGTCAACGCCGTCCCCGTCCCTCCCAGCTTCGGAAACCGATACACCGCTGGCGCATCTGTCCCATTGCCCGCATCTGCCACATACAGCATCCCCTGCGCGTCATACGTCACCGCTGTCGGCGCCACCAGCACCGTGCTTCCTGTATTAAAGACAGTAGGCGTCCCCCCGGCACGCCGCGTAACCACCGTCCCATTCCCCGCATTCACAATCGCCAGGTTCCCCGCCACGTCCGACGCCACCGCAGTCGGCCGGTCGAGCACCGGCGACCCAATAATCGCAATGGCATGTCCTCCCCCGGCAGGAAGTTTGATCAATCGATTCGTAGCAGGATCGGTTACATATAAATTCACCGCGCCATCGCGCGCCAACCCGGTCGGTGTATGCACCGCCGGAGCGAACACTCCAAAACTCACCGTACTCTGCACGCCCGCAGGCGAAATCTTCAGCACTCGATGCTTGCCCGAGTCCGCCACATACACCGTCCCGTCAGGGCCCATCGCCAGCCCCTGCGGAGCGCTGAATCCATCACTCGACACAATTGGAATCTGCGCATCCACCACAGAGACCGGATAAGAACTGGAAGGCGTCTGTGCCCCCGCGGCAATGCATGCAATCAGAGGAGCAGCTAAGAGATATCGCAGTAAATTATGAGTGGTCATCGTAAAGCCCATACGGTCCGCTCCGGCGGCCCGCCTTCCTTTGTTTGGGATACCTGTACAGGAGCCGTGGACCCTTATTCCATCCGCAGAGACTTACTAAAGAGGCCAACAGCATACCACTTGCCTAATGCTTTCGATGTCACAACCTCCGCCATCTCAACTCAAAAAAGCTGTCAAGCCCCAGAACCATCTAACTCTATGATTCCAGGCAGTTTCAACTTTGCATTAGAGTTACCTCCAATCAGCTACAATTGAAATAGAAAGAAGAAAGCCCCGGCAACAAGGCCGGGGCTTCTTCTATTAACCGTAAACCTTTTGAAATGAATATTTTGCAGGCAAGCTATTTAGAATGAATATTTTACAAGGAGACCGTGACTATAAATAACTGATTACAAAAGGCTTGCCCGCAAAATATCTCCAGTCAGAGGGGGGAGGGGTGGGGGCCCACCACCCTGTCGGATAAGAACTAACCCCCTTCTTCCGTTTTTTCCAAGACCCACCTTCACGAATGGAGCAAGATTGTCACCATGAAAAACCAAGCTAAAGCCGTCATCCCAGCCATCCGCTACCACGACGCTCTCGCCGCCATCGATTGGCTCATCCGTGCCTTCGGCTTCGAGAAACAGGCCGTCTACATGGGCTCCGGCGACACCGTCGCCCACGCCCAACTCACCTTCGGCAACGGCATGATCATGCTCAGTTCCATCACCGATACGCCCTTCAGCAAGTTTCTCGCCCAGCCCGACCAGATCGGCCACCGCGAGACCCAGTCCCCATACCTCATCGTCTCCGACGCCGACGCCATCTATGCCACCGCAAAGACCGCGGGAGCCACCATGCTGCTCGACATCAAGGACATGGACTACGGCGGCCGCGCCTTCACCTGCAGCGATCTCGAAGGCCACATCTGGAACATCGGTACCTACGATCCGTGGGAGCTTCCAACCCCCTGACGCCGCGCCTACTCCCCGTGGTACCGTTTTCCATGGACTTAAATCCGTATGCAAAATTCCTGGACGGCAAAGAGCCGATCCCTGTCCTGACGACAACCGCTGGTAACCTGCATTCTCTTACTGCCCCTCTCTCACCGGCGCAGATCGATCGATCGCCCGCGCTTGGCAAATGGAGTATCCGCGAAATCCTCGCTCACCTGGCCGACTGCGAACTGGTCTTCTGCTTCCGTCTCCGCCAGACCCTCGCCGAAGACCACTCCATCATCCAGCCCTTCGATCAGGAGCGCTGGGCCCAACGCTACGCCGCCTACAACTTCGACTCCGCCCTTGCACTCTTCGAGGCCGCCCGCAACTGGAACCTCCGCCTCCTCCTCACCATCTCCGAGGACGACCGTCGCCACCCCACCACCCACCCCGAGCGCGGAACCATGACCTTCTGGACCATCGTAGAAACCATGGCCGGCCACGACCTTAACCACATGCAACAGATCGAAAAAATCGCCGCAGACGTCAGCTAAACGCCGCTACTCCAAAGCCTCGTTCACATCGCGGACGAGGTTCCGTAGATAGCTCCGCTTATTCAGCAACGCCACCATTGCATCCTTTGCTCTGGCCTTCGCGCCCTCATCCGCAGCATCCACAGCAGAGTCCCAGGCCTTCCAAAGCCCCTCCAACTCCGCCTGGGTTTCCACCATCTTCGCGTCAAAGGCATCCTTCGCCGTCATCAGATCGCGCCGCAACTCCGGCTCATCTTCACCCATCTGCTTGGCCGCACGCATCTCCTGCAGCTGCATATTCAGCTCGAACACCTCCTCCAACAACTCCGGAGGCACAACCTGCTTCTTCTCCGTACCCGTGGCCCGTGCAGCATCGGTTGCAGCCTTCGACTGCTCCTCCAGCTCCACCCCCTCCAGCTTCAGCAGATACTGCGTCCTTGGAATCGGATCCTTCAGGGTACGGTAGGCATCGTTGAGCAGCGACGACTGCGCCAGTGCCGCCTCCTGCTCAGCAACAGTCTTCGAGGCAAACCGGTCCGGGTGTAGCTTCCTGCTCATCGCGTAGAACTGCTTCTCCAACGCCACAACATCCAGCGTCAACATCCGGGGCAGGGTGAAAAACTCAAAATAGTTCATCGGCTCCTATTTTAGGCGCGGCTCTAAAAGGACCATGTGCTTTGACGTTTTCTATCACCGTCTCAAGAGTCGCAATCTGTTTGTTGTATGCGGCCAGATGCAGGCCCTATCAGTACCGCAACGATTTCTCTCAGATGGAAATGCTTGTTTGAGACTCCATCAAATTACCGCGCACTCCCATACCAGTGAACTGCGTCGCGATATCGAAGTAAGCAGTCATACGAGCATCCGCCTGCAGGAGCGACGGCGTGCGGCATACGGTGCGCTCAGCGGGATTGCTGACTTTCCCACAATCAATCGGCGAAGAAGCATGAGCAACAGAAGATGCGGCGAGAACCAAAAGAAGACGAACTTTCATCACTCTTGTTTAGATGCGACAAATCTGATCGAAACGTTTGAAATTATCGGCACGATAAAATATGGCATGTTTCGATACGTTCTCTCCCTGATTGTCGCTATCACTGCCCTATCATCCTCAATCGTGGCGCAAAACGACACTCTTGAAACGAAAAAAATATCCAAATGGGAGATCGCAGCTAAAGAACGTCATGATGAGCTGATCCGAGCAAATGGCCCGGGGACAGATATGGTCCTTCGCGACCATCTACGCAAAATGGGCGAAGAAGATCAGGCATCGCGCGGCTTCGCTCACGGCAGACAAACATCCGCCATGACAAAGGAGTTGATTCAGCAACTGCCAGCGACAGACGCTCGCCTCACCCTCAATCTGAAACAGATCGTAAAGGAAAGGGGATGGCCAACCATTGCGCTTGTAGGCATCGACGCTTCGAACGCCGCAATGCTTATCCTGACACATACAACGGACCATGCATGGCAGCGTCAGCTTCTTCCACAGCTACAGGCACTAGCCGACGACGGCAAAATCGACCCATCACCTTTAGCCCTGGTGCTTGATAAAGAACTTGTAGCGGAAGGAAAGCTGCAGCGTTATGGCTCACAGTTTAAATTCATCAACGGCGAGATGGCGATGTACGCCGTGGAAGACCCTGCCAATCTCGATCAAAGAAGAGCTAAGGCTCTACTACCACCCATGGATGTTTATAAAGAAACCCTGGCGCAAATCTATCATTTGAAAGTTGCGGATGCCGTTGTCACAGCGATCTCTTCCACTCCGAAATAAAGCCTTAAGCCGTGAAACTCGATCCGCAGCCACAGCTCTTCGTCGAGTTCGGATTGATGAAGTTGAATCCCTGACGCATGAGCGTCTCCTCGAAGTCCAGCACCATCCCGTGAAGATAGATGAAGCTCTTCGGATCCACAAAAATCCGAATCGGCGCCCCATTCGTCGGATCACCCGCCGTCTGCATTCCCGCACCAAACGAGTACACGCGGTCACGCTCTCGCGGCTGCGTATCGAACCGGATGTTGTAGCTTAGTCCCGAGCATCCACCACCCTGAATCCCAACCCGCAATCCGCCTTGTTCTGGTGAAACACCTTCCTTCGCCATTGCTACTCGAATTCGCTTCAGGGCCTTCTCCGTAATCTGAATGCCCTTTTTCCCCGGTTCCTGACCCTCAGCCGTTAGCACATTCATTCCAGCTAGCGGATTCTTCAGCGCGGTTGAGCCAGCCTTTCCAGCCGCCTCTATCTCCGTCGCGGTTTGTAGAGTTACCATCGCCATGTCGTCATCCTTGCCACTAAACAACGGTAGCGGCGCGACTGATAGACGCGCCGCTACCGTTGTTTTTATCCAAGATCAATCGAGCTTAGTGAGCAGCGGTAACAGCAGCTGCTTCCGTCTCGCCTACATTGTTCTTCTTCTTCCAGTCTCCGATCGCCGCCCGAATCGCGTCCTCTGCGAGAACCGAGCAGTGGATCTTCACCGGCGGAAGAGCCAATTCTTTCACGATGTCGGTGTTCGAGATCGCAAGCGCCTCGGCAACCGTCTTGCCCTTAACCCACTCAGTGGCGAGCGATGAAGAAGCAATCGCCGAACCGCAGCCGAAAGTCTTGAACTTGGCATCTTCAATGACCTGCGTGTCAGGATTCACCTTGATCTGAAGCCGCATCACGTCGCCGCATTCAGGCGCACCGACAAGACCAGTTCCTACTTCGCTGGAACTCTTGTCCATCTGCCCGACGTTCCGCGGATTGTTGTAATGATCGATAACCTTATCGCTGTATGCCATGGCAAATTTCCTCGTTATTTAGATGATACTCGCATCTGTTGGGGTGCGCCAGATTCCTCTTTGAACCCCCGCCGCTAGTAGTTTTGATGCAAATTAACCTATAGACGCTCCATCATCGCTCCTCACAGGGAGTAAGCTGCTCCCATGCCACCCCAGAACACCTTCCCCGATGTCTTTATTGAGGAGCTTCCAGGCTCTCCAAAGCCAATCGAAGGCGTCTCCACCAGTTCCACAGTTTTCGTTGGCCCAACTCTCACCGGCCCGACCGACACTACTCCCGCTCTCCTCACCTCCCTGCGCGACTTCGAGTCCATCTACGGCGATAGCTCCGACTTCACCTTCAGCGACTCCCCCACGCCCATCCACAACTTCCTCTTCTCCGCCGCCCGTGCGTTCTTCGAAAACGGCGGCCAGCGCCTCTATATCGCACGGGTCGCCGCTGCCGCCGGTCAGGCAGGTCTAGCCCCCACTGCAACCGACTACCGCACCGCCCTCATTACTCTCGAGGCCCTCGGCGACATCTCTGTCGTTGCCGCCCCCGGCAGTACCGTCTTCGCCGGCAGCTCCCTCGCACAGGTAGCCGCTGTCCACGCCGAGCTTATCGCCCACGTCAGCCGTCCCGCCGCCTACCGCTTTGCTGTCCTCGATCCTCCGCCTGGCGCCTCTACCACCGATATCCAGGCCATCCGCTCCCAAGTCGACTCCCGCTACGCCGCCCTCTACTACCCCTGGGTCACCATCGCCGATCCCAATGGCGGCGCCACGCCGATCGCAGTCCCGCCCTCAGGATTTATCTGCGGTATCTACGTCAACAACGACACCAATCAGGGAGTATTCAAGGCTCCGGCAAATCTACCCCTCGTAGGAGCCTTGGGCTTCGAGCGCTCCATCGCCGACGCCGAATCCACAGCCCTCAACGACCTCGGCATCAACACTCTCAGATTCTTCCCTGGTCGCGGCAATCTGGTCTGGGGTGCACGCACCACTTCTTCCGATCCGGATTGGAAATACATCAATGTTCGTCGCTTTTTTATCTACATCGAGTCTTCAATCGAGAAAGGAATTCAATGGGCCGTCTTCGGACCCAATGATTCTTTGCTCTGGGCTGCCCTCGCCTCGTGTATTTCCAGCTTTCTCGTCACCGAGTGGCGTCGTGGCGCCCTTCAGGGAACAAAACCCGAAGAAGCCTTCTTTGTTAAATGTGATCGCACCACCATGACCCAGAGCGACATCGACAGCGGCCGCCTCGTTTGTCTCGTCGGCATGGCTCCGGTCCGGCCCGCAGAGTTCGTCATCGTCCGCATCTGCGTAAAGACAGCCGCGGGCTAACTCATTTCAATCTCGCGTTCTTCTCAATTCCAACAAAAAATCCCCGGATCTGTCCGGGGATTTTTGTTATTTCATATTGAAAACGCTTTAGTGAGCAGCCCACTCAATCTTGCTCAGGTCAATACCTTCCTTCACCATCTCGTACAGCGGCGACAACTCACGCAGCTTGGAAACAACATCGATCAGCTTGTCCGAGACGTAATCCACTTCAGCCTTTGTGTTGAAGCGCCCAAGACCAAACCGAATCGAGCTGTGGGCCACATCGTCGCCCAGACCCAGCGCTTTCAGTACATACGAAGGCTCCAGCGTAGCCGATGTGCAGGCCGAACCCGACGAAACAGCGATGTCGTTGATACCCATCAGCAGACTCTCGCCCTCCACATAGACAAAGCTCATATTCAGGTTGCCCGGCAGATGGTGCTCCATGTTGCCGTTGACGTGCACATAATCCAAAGCCTTCTCGAACTTCGCCCGTAGATAGTCACGAAGCTCTGTCTCACGCTTCGCCTCGGCTTCCATCTCCTGACCGCAGATCTCACATGCCTTGCCCAGGCCAACGATACCCGGAACATTCAGTGTGCCCGATCGCATGCCACGTTCGTGTCCTCCGCCGTTAATCTGCTCAGAGATCTGAACTCTGGGATTGCGGCGACGAACGTATAACGCACCAACACCCTTCGGCCCATAAATCTTGTGTCCCGAAAGGCTCAGTACGTCGATATTCATCGACTGTACGTCTACTGGAATCTTACCTACAGCCTGGACGGCGTCAGTGTGGAAGATCACACCCTTCTCATGGCACAGCTTGCCAATCTCGGCGACCGGCTGAATCACACCAATTTCATTATTGGCGAACATGATCGATACAAGAATCGTCTTGTCATCCATCGCTCGCTTCAGGTCCTCGATGTCGATCAGACCGTCGGCCTGCACCGGCAAATACGTCACCCGATAACCCATCTTTTCCAGCTTCTTGCAAGTATCCAGGACAGCCTTGTGCTCTGTTACCTGCGTGATGATGTGGTTGCCGCGCTCGCGATACATCTCGGCGATACCCTTCAGTGCCAAATTGTTCGACTCAGTTGCCCCGCTGGTAAAGATGATCTCCTTCGAGGTTGCTCCAATCAGTTTCGCGATCTGCTCGCGGGCCTTCTCCACAGCTTTCTCAGCCTCCCACCCAAACGAGTGGTTGCGGCTTGCCGCGTTGCCGAATGTCGCGGTGAAGTAAGGCATCATCGCCTCTAGAACGCGCGGATCCAGCGGTGTCGTCGCATGGTTATCCATGTAAATCGGCAGATGCACACCTTCAGGCAAAGACACCGAAGACTCCGTGACAATAACTCCATTCCCGTTGATGCTCATATCGTGTCCCACTCCAAATCAAATCTGTTTTACCGCGTTTTGCTGTCTTTCAATTGATGAGCGCATCAGGTAGCGCCTATAACGCAATACTCACAAGACCACCACCAACCGGTGCGCCCGTCCCGGCAGGTTCTGCATCGGAGGCCTCGACCAGATCCGAAATATGAATTCCGCTCAACAGATCCTTAATACTGTCGTTTACTTTGCGCAGTGGTTCTTTGATGGTGCAAGTGCTCGTCAAGTCGCAAGCTCCATGGATCGTGATGCAGCTTGTAATAAACAACGGTCCATCAATCGCCCGGATTACCTCAAATGCCGAAATCTCCGAAGCCGGACGTGCCAACGCATATCCGCCATTGGTACCCGCATGAGAGATCAGCAATCCACCCTTCGCCAGTGTCTGCAGTATCTTCGCAAGCAACTGAGGAGGAATATGGTATGCCTCAGCAACATCCTTGGCGCTATGTGCGCCACCCGTCTGCTCGGCCAGATACTTAAGAGCCATTAGACCGTAGTCCGCTTTTTTGGTCAGACGAAGCATTCAGCTCTCACTCCAATGAAAAACCGAAAATTGCCTGGAACACCGACAATTACAGTCCTAGTTAGTGTACGTCTACAATGGTGCGTATGCAACCGCATTTACCACGCTTTTTACCATCACTTGACCATAAATTCGCCTTACCAAACTACACATAGAACGCAGTTGACAAGGTGATGTAAGACGGGCAGAATCCATACCATTCATACTCCCCATCCATGACCGCCAAGTGCAAACACCCAATCGTCAAAGTAGTCGCCCGCGAGGACGACGTCGAATTTGTTGAATGCCAACAGTGTGGAGAAGTATTTGATTCAGTTGAGTTTAGCGACATGGCTCTAGAAGAGGAGGAAGCCACCGATCCCGCTGAAGATTAGAGAAACTAAATCGCTGCTTGCTGCGATCCATTTTGCTGCCCGGGCCCATTGATGCGCCGGAAAACGATCCAGGCATATTGTGCAGCCGACAACGGCGCTAAAACAGCAATAGCCCGTATCAGCCCATCCCGCACAATTTCAATGCCCGGCGAGGCAAATACCTTCCCGCAAAGCACTGCAATCAAAGCGATTATCTGCGTTAGCGTGTTTAATTTACCAAACAGACTCGGACGAAAATCCCGTAATGCCCCTGTGGCGAAAAGCAATGTTGAGATAAGCAGAATTCCAAGGTCTCTGCTGAAAACCAGAACCGTGACATACCGTGGCACTAATCCAACATGAGTAAACACAACAAACAAAGTACTTAATAGCAACTTGTCGGCAATAGGATCAAGGTACTGTCCAAGTGTAGTCCGCTGGCTTAACCACCGTGCTAATAGGCCATCCAGCGCATCGCTAATTCCAGCCAATATAAACAGCGCAAACGCCATTTCATAGCGGCCATCAAGGATGGCGATGACCAGAAAGGGAATAATAAACAACCGCATCAACGTCAGCAGATTGGGTGCGGCGCGAAATTGGCTCAGAAATGGCACGTCTCGGATTAGTCAATCGTAACTCATGCCGGGTGCATAGTTGCCCTAAGCTATCGATTACGTTTACACTGTAGTGACGCACCCAGGCGCGTAGCTCAGTTGGTTAGAGCGCTACCTTGACACGGTAGAGGTCAGCGGTTCGAGTCCGCTCGTGCCTACCACTTCCACGGCCCCATTTTGAGGTTTTCTCATTCCTAAGGCTTGATTCCCGGAAGTTTCTGCGATTCGAGATTGGAGTATTTCGTCATGGCACAAAAATGTGATCTCTGCGGCAAGGGTCCGCAGTTCGGCAATAACATTTCGCACGCCCACAACACGACCCGGCGCCGCTGGAACGTCAACTTGCAGCCTGTCAAGGCTCAGGTGAACGGCGCAAGTAAGCGTATGCGGGTCTGCACCAGCTGCATCAAGACCGGCAAAGTCGTCAAAGGCTAAGCTCCACTCAGTTCTTAACCAGGTCGCCCCAGCCATGTTGTTGATGGCTGGGCTTTCCTGTTTTTCTTTGGCGTCCTAATTATTGCTTGCTAAAACCCAGGGATGCGCTGTTGATGCAATACCTCATCCCTGTCGGCTTTGGGCCATCCGGAAATACGTGCCCGAGGTGAGCGCCACATTTCGCGCAGGTCACCTCAATCCGCCGCATTCCGTGCGCATTGTCTTCATGGGCTTCGATAGCGTCCGTCGAAACGGGAAGCCAGAAGCTGGGCCAACCGCTTCCCGACTCGAATTTTTTGTCCGATGTAAACAACGGGGCATCGCAGGCTGCGCAGTGATAGACCCCGTCTTCATGATTGTTAAGCAGGGCGCCGGAAAAGGCTCCTTCTGTTCCCTTCTCGCGCATCACGTGGAACTGCTCCGGGGTTAGCAGTTCGCGCCATTCTTCTTCTGTTTTGTGAATTTTTTCCGTTTTCGCTGTTTCGGCCATCGCTTAAGTCTCCTGTCTATAAGATGCGAAAGGGGTACTTTCGCTCCGTCTACCCCACGGCAGAGTCCTTTGCAATCACTTCAATCTCTACCAGAGCGTCCTTGGGTAGGCCTGCCACGGCAACGGTAGATCGTGCCGGAGGCACTACACTTTCGGGAGCAAGGTATTTGGCGTATATCTCGTTCATGGCGGCAAAGTCGCTCATAGTCTTCAGGTAGACCGTGGTTTTGACTACATGAAGAAGATCTAAACCAGCCTCTGCGAGAACCGCTTTGATGTTTTCGAATACGCGTTTCGTCTGATCGGTAATGCCGCCCGGAACTAGCTGGCCAGTCGCGGGATCGAGGCCTATCTGTCCGGAAGCAAAGAGCATATCTCCAGAGCGGATGGCCTGGGAATAAGGGCCGATGGCAGCCGGAGCTTCCTTGGTGGCAATTGCAGTTTTCGCTTGATTGCTCATATATGGCTAAGTCTATCGCCTTCTTGACTATGTTTTTGCAGGATGAAGGAAGCAAAAATTTCTTCTGTATGTGCGGCGTGGTGTTGAAGACGGGCATATTATCGGTGCGAGGTGCAAACGTATGGGAATTCTCGATACGATTCAGGCATTGGCTGGTCAGGCAGGCGACGCAGCCCAGGGAGATCAGGCGAAGGTCGCCGGTGGTTTTATTGAAGCGCTTACACATCATCCAGAGGGCATCCAAGGTGTGCTGGATAGCCTGAAGGCTAACGGAATGGGCGAGCATGTGGGTGCGTGGAGCACTGGTGCTGCGGCAACCGCTACCCCGGAGCAGGTGCAACAAGGCCTGGGTTCGACGGGTTTGATTGAAAAGACCGCTGAACATGCGGGTGTTTCGCCGCAGGTGGTGCAGACTGCGCTTGCGACCGTGCTTCCGATGCTGATTCAGCACTTTGCTCCGAATGGTCAGGCTACGGAGCAGAGTTCGATTGGCGGGATGGCACAGCAGTTTCTGGGGAAGTTTATGAAGTAGAGCAGGGGTAAACGAAGACAAAATGCCGTGTGAGCGTTCGCGCTTTCGCGGCATTTTTTTGTGCGTGGCGGAGTATGGTTTTTGCTGGGGTTTTTGCGAAAAACGGGTGCTGAACGTGGTGTTTTTGTGGTCAGTCTGTGGTGCAACGCGTGGATAACGTGGAGAGCGGAATACCTGTTTTCGAGTGGGCTAGATTATGCACCGATTTCAACTTTATTTATCCACAGGGTGGGGCGAAGGAATTGTGAGTGGTGGAACAGCTGTCGCGGGGAGATCGGCATCGAAGTATGGGGTAGTACAAATGGAGACTAAAACTATGAAAGCAAAATGGTTGTACGGCGGCATCTTGGCTTCGGCGATTGCGATCCCAGCGTTCGGGCAGATCTCAGTTACGATTGGTACTCCTCCTCCCCCGATGCGCTATGAGGTTCGCCCAGCAATGCCGGGTGAGGGCTTTGTCTGGGTTGATGGCTACTGGGGGGCGCAGGGAGGGCGGTATGTCTGGGTTCCGGGTGTGTGGCGGCGGCCACCATATGCGGGGGCTTACTGGAGCCATCCGCACTATGACCATTACAACAATGGCTGGCAGATGCATGAGGGCAACTGGGACCATGAGGATCATGGCGACC
>Ga0193753_10000153_pt1 | contig 64511 bp, 61 predicted proteins | sample H1c2metaG_FD_144925 | JGI IMG/M metagenome (GOLD analysis project Ga0193753, IMG submission 144925) | Soil microbial communities from a riparian zone of the East river system, Colorado, United States - H1c2 | ecosystem: Environmental > Terrestrial > Soil > Riparian zone | place: USA: East...
GCATCGGCACCGCCGACAAGAATCAGCGAGTAGCGGGCGATGTCGGCATCCTTGATCTCGGTGTCGAGAAACACCCGTGGCGTTTGCTTTTGCCAGTCCTTCCACGCGTCCACGAAGGCCTGCGCTTTCTGCCTGCACAGCGCGACCATGTCCGGGTCCTTGGACGAAGTCCCCACGACGATGGCAAATGGCGTCATGAGGAAATCGCTGCCGGCGCCCGGTAGTTTGGGCGTCTTGTGGAGCGGCGCCGGTTTGTAGCGGGTGTTCGTCAGGCGCAGCGCGCCATCGGTCACGCGCACATCGCGCGCCACGCCATTCCAGACCACGCTCACCGGTTTAGCGGCATCGACGAGCGCGCCTCCGGGCGTCAGCACGATGTCGAGCACGTTCTCGGTATCGAGCCGGATGACGTTGCGATCCACGACCTCCGCGTCCACGCGCATGAAATCGAGCGGCGTCTCCGGCTGCTGTACGCGCGCCCACCACGCGGCGGCATTGCGCAGCTCGGCGGAGCGGATGCGCACCTTGCGCGGATCGGGATCGCGCTGATGCTTCAGGAACCACTCCACGCTCAGCACGGTATTGCTCGCGGCCAGTGCTTCGTGGCCCTTGCCCGGGTATTCGTGATAGCGCACGTCGTAACCCCAGCGCTGCAGCAGCTTCACGCCCCAGCGCGACCACTCCACGTCCACCGACAGATCCTTGTCACCGTGATGAACATAGACAGGCGTATTGACGAGGCTCTCCGCCATCGCCCACGAACTTTGTTTCTCCTGGAGGAACCGCCCGATGGGCGTGAGTGCCGCGAGCTCTTCTTCGGACAACTGCGAGTGATAGTCCACGCCACCGAACACGGGCGCTATGGCGGCGAACAACTCCGGGTGACGCGTCGAGACGTTCCACACGCCCCAGCCACCCATGGAATCTCCAGTGAGATACACGCGGTTTGCATCCACGCTGAACAGTCGCTTCGCTTCGGCGATGCCGCGCAGCACGTCGCTGTCGGCGAAGCCGAGGTATTGCACGTTGCCGCGGCCGTGCGGCTCCACGAAAATCACGCCCTGGTGCCCGGTGAACTCGCTGTCGTTCCAGTGGCGGCTGTCCACGCCCCACCAGCGCCAGTACATCGGGTTCGGCGGGTTGAAGCCGTGCAGCGCGACCACCATCGGCCATTTCTTCGCCGGGTCGTAGTTAGTGGGCAGGTAGGCGCGCGCGTACTGCGTCGAGCCGTCAGTCTCGTCGATCCACGCCAGGCGCACGAAACCATTGGCACGGATGCGCGCGGGTTTGCCGGCGCGTTCGAGCATGAGCTCGTCGTATTCCATGAGTGGCGAGTGGATCTCGCCCCAGGGATTGCCCTTGGCGTCCGCCACTTTCGCGCCGAGCCTGTCTTCGACCATGTTGGCGAGCATTTGCAGCGTGGCGCCTTCGGACTTCGATGCGTCCGCCTTCGCAGCTTCCGCCACGAGCTCGCGCGCCTTGACCAGCGCGTCGCCCTTGTACCAGGCCAGGTGCGTGACATGGAGCAGGCCCCGCGGGTCCGGTGTGCTGCATCGGACATCGTAGGGGCCGTCGGGCCACGCCTTGCCGTCGATGAACACCTGCTCGCCCCGCTTCGCCGTCGCCGAATACAGCACGACGCCACCGGGTGCGATCACCTCCACTTTGACGGGCGGCGCATCGGCGCGGCTCGAGTTCACGTCCGTGTTCAGCGAAAAGCCGGCGGGCATGTTGGCTATCAGCGATGGCCCGATTTCCGCCGTCCGCCGCAGCTGCGTGCCCGTCTCGAGCACGCGCGCCGAAAAATGCGCGTCCGCCGGGACCTTGATCAGCAGCGCGTTGTCTCCTTCGACGAGATCCACGGCGAGCGGGTCTTCATCGTGGGTGAGGGAGCGGGCTCCGCTCCTGCTCAGCACCAGTTTGCCGTTGACCCAGATGCGCATGGCGCCGCTGCTGCCCACCGACAGCAGCGCCTTGCCGGCCTTCGCACGCGGGATGTTCCTGTAGGCGTAGCCCACGGCGCCTTCGCGTGATCCCTGGAAGGCGTCGAGGTGCGTCGCGTCGGAGTATCCCGTCTGGCGATGCCAGGTCGCGCTCGCGCCATCGGCACCTTTCTGTTCAGCGCCGTCGGTCGGGCGCAGGGCACTCTCTCCTGCGCCCAGGCAGTCGTCGTCCATCGTGCATTTGAAGGGACCCGCCACGAGCCACTGACGCAGGAAGCTCTCGTCGCTGCGCTGCCAGGGCTGGCGCATCTCGTCCTTGAGCCTGGACGCGGGTATGTCCTGCGCAGCTGCGCTCGAAAAACCGCCAAGCAGGAAAACGACGACCGGTACCCCGATCCGACTGGGCTTCTTCAACGGATTCCCCTCGCGATGATTGTTCTTTGACGGCGGCACTATGCCAGCGGTTGAGACCGGCCACGCCCGAATCTGGTTGTGTCGCGGTCCGGAGTTACCAGCCGCCTCCGCCGCCACCACCGCCGCCACCACCCGACGATCCGCCTCCGCCGCCGCCTGAACTCGAACCCGGCGCCGTGGCCGCCGAAGAGATGGCGCCGCTCAACGAGCTGCCGATCTCACGCGAGAAACCGCCGATGTTGCCTATGTCCCAGCCCGGGCCGACGTACCACACGGGAGTGTAGTTCGGCGCCTCGACCCGGAGGACATTGGCAAAGCGCTCCGCCCAACGCTGCTCCACTCCCAGTGCCAGCGCGGCCGGTAGATAGGACTCGAAGAGTTGGGGTGTCAGCGGAGGTGGCAGCCCTTTCATGCGCTTGAGATCTTCGCCTTCGGCCACTTCCAGGTACATCTTGAATCCGCGGATGTGGTTCATGAGCGATTGCCCCGCCACCGTCGGCGCCTTCAGCAGCTTGCCGAACACTCCGTTGGCCACGAGCATTCCCAGCACGCAGAAGATCGTGAACCAGCCACCCGGCGTCGTGAAGTGCCACTCCGGCCAGTTGTCCGTGCGACCCGGCAGCAACACTGCTGGCGCTGCCAACAGCAGGCTCAACACGATACCCAGCATGTGCCAGCCGCCATTGATCTTGAAGAACTCCGACGAATAGCCCGACTCGATCTCCTCCGTGTGGTGGCTACGCGCTTCGCTGATCCGCGAGTGATTCTCCTGCTTGAGCTCCAGCTCGAGGCCGTCCTTGAAGAGAATCGACAGCAGGCCACGCTCATCGTCCGAAAGCGGTTTTCCGCCGCTGGTCTTGGTCTGGACCAGCGTGAAGGTCTTGCCCAGGCCCAGGATGCCCGCGCTCTGCTCGATGCGCAGATAGCCCTTGACCGCCAGGCTGAGCACGCCGGCCGCAAAATTGTTGTTGTCATACCCCATTTGAAGCAGGTAACGCATCGCGGCCGGCGACACGCCTTTCGGCGACTCGTACTCCGGGATGATGATGCGTCCCGGCGGATCGCGGCCGACTTTTGCCCAGATGTAGTAGTAGTAAGTCATCAGCAACGCCAGCCCCAGCACTCCGAACAGCGCCGGCGAGGCACCACGGGAAATCTTTTTGCTGAGAATGTGTTCGGCAGGCGACCAGCCATTGCGGTCGTCACGCAGGTAGTTAGCGCCCGGTGAGGCCGCCGGCTGAGCGGACTCGACCGGCGGCATGATGAAGCCCTTCGGCCACATGGCGACGATGGTCAGGCCTTCGCGGGCATCGAGGCCGCGCGTGGTCGCGAACAGCGGCCCGCTGGCCTGCATCTGCGCCGTATAGTCCTGGCCCTTCGCGCCCTGCGGACCAGTGTATGCCTCGAGCTTGATCTCGTTCGCCGGAATCTGCGCGGGAAGCTCCAGGCGCGCCGTGACGCGATCGATCGGGAAGTCCCAGCCATTGCCCGTGACGTTCCAGTACAGCTCATCGTGATCGGCGAAGTAGCCCAGCTGCCGGTCGGTGCGGAACACGAGCTCGTAGGTGTGTTCGCCGCTCGGCACGAGTTCGGACGGGTTGCCGACGTAGATGCGCACACCGTTGTCGCGATTTTCCGCGTGCCATTGCGCAGGCCGGCCGTCGAGCGATGCGCCCTGGAACGCAAAGCCCACCACGTACTGGTGGCCGTCGCTACCGCTGTAGATAGTGGGGAAGTCGCGGAAGATGCCGCGCCGGATCTTATTGCCTTCGGCGCGCACGCGGATCGTTTCACGCACGTACATCGAGCCGTCGGCATTCACCGTCACGGTTTCATCGAAGGAAAGGATGCGTTCGTCGGCAAGCGCGGCGGGTGTGCCGCCCGCCCACGCCAGGAGCACCAGCATCGTCCAGGCGGACGCACTCTTATATATGCACCGCCAGGCGTTCATGGCATTGCCACGGTGGGGGCCGCCGCCGCGCGCGGATCTTCGAGATCGAAGAACTCGGCCGCCTTGAAGCCAAAGGAATTGGCGATGAGCATGTCCGGAAACTTCTGGATGCGGTTGTTGAACAGGTTCACCGCCCCGTTGTAATACCGGCGCGCAAACTGGATCTGGTTTTCCGTGTCGACCAGCTTGTTCTGCAGGTCGCGGAAGTTTTCGCTGGCCTTGAGGTCTGGATAGGCTTCGGCCAGCGCCACCAGCCGGGTCACGCCGCTTGAAACCCCCTTTTCCACCTCGGAGCGCTGGCTGGCGGAATCCGCGCTGGTGCTTTGCCCGCGCAGTTCCGCAAGACCGGTCAGCAGCGCGCGTTCATAGCCCGCGTAGCCCTTCACCATTTCCACGAGGCGCGGGATGAGGTCGTGACGCCGCAGGAGCTGCACGTCGACGTCGCTCCAGGCCTGGGCGACGCGATTGCGATCGCGGATCAGCAGGTTGAATGCGATGGCGGCCCACAGCAGGGCCGCCAAGACCAGGAATCCCAGGAAGGTGAGCATCCGCGCCATGCTAATGGGCGCGGGCGCACGGCGCTATCCCGGGATGATTTTCCGCAGCCGGAATTTCACGAAGAACCCAAACAACCCGCCGAACGCCAGCAGGCTTCCGGGCAGCGTGAGGTAGCGATTGGCGGCCCGCTCGTGCTCGGCAATCCTCTTCAAGTCATGGCTGCGTTTGCCGCCGTCGACGGCCACCCCGAACTCTTCGCCGCGGCAGGCGTCGCTCAGTAGATAGTCTTCGCGCACTCGTGCCGCGTTGAACTCCGCTCTTTGTAAGAAGACCCGGAGCGATATGCTCAGGAATTCCTGTCGGGATTGGAGGTTGAATATCGGTGAATAGAAAGGAATCGCTGGAATCACGCAGACGCCACGTTCTCGCCCGAGGGTCTGATCGAGTTCGGTTCGTAGCCTTTCGCGTATTGAATGGGCCGGCCCGCGAAATCCGCGCGCACTTCGGGCCGCTGCGCGAGGTTCACCTGGTTCTCGATGGTGAAGGAGATCCCGTCCTTCGTGAGCGCGATCGATTTCACGCCGGCCAAAGGAAGCGGAATCCGCTTCGCCCGGCAGTAGCTGATGATGGCCGCGGCAATCGCGCCGAAATCGAAGCGGCGCCATTCGATGTCGCCGCCCGGCGCGCGCACCGCCACTTCGATCGCATCGCCATTGACCTGGTCGGTCACGAGTTCGGCTTGCAGAACGTCTCCACGCGACAAAGGACCGTTCGAGCGGCGGTCGAAATGCACCAGCGCTTCGAGTACGGTTTCCAGCGACAACAGCAATCGCCGGCTTTCCTTGATGGTCACTGCGGACATGGGGCCAGCGTATGCGCGCTCAGGAAAACTCCTAGTAACAGCCCACAATAATCCGCATGTAAAGTGCAGATCACCATCAGGATGTGAGGCCCATCACGCTCGATGGGCTCCATTCCCCACTCGCCTGTTCTCCGGAGGTCTCTTGGCGCTCGGCGCAACCATCTACACATTCGACATCGAGCTCGCCGATTCCGATCGCGCCGTCTATGAAACGCTCAACCTGCGCGTGGCGCAGCATCCGAGTGAAACACCCGACTACCTGCTCACGCGCGTGCTCGCGTATTGCCTGGAGTTTTCCGAGGGCATCGGCTTTTCCAAGGGCCTCTCGGATCCGGACGAGCCGGCCATCTACGTGCGCGACCTCACCGGCGCGCTGCAGGTGTGGGTGGATATCGGCCTGCCCGAGCCCGAGCGGCTGCATCGCGCCAGCAAGGCGGCACCGCGAGTCGCGGTGTACATACATAAGGATGCCGCGCAGTGGGCCGAGCGAATACGCAGCGCGAAAATCCACCGTGCCGAGAAACTCGAGGCTTTTGCATTTGACCGCGAGTGGCTCATGACGATTGTCGGGGGCCTCGAGCGCCGCATGAAATTCTCGCTGGCGCGATCGGAAGGTGAGATCTATTTCACACTGGACACCAGCACCTCGCAGACCGTACTCGCGCGCCCGCTCACATAACGCGGCGCCCTTGTTAGAGCGGTCACATAACGGTGTTTGCCCTAGGGCGGAACGCACAGATTTCCGGCAATTCGATTGCCGGGCGTCTGCGCGCGCAATAGTTTCGAGCCATGAAAACTTCAAGCGTTCGTCGACTCATCGGTTTGCTTGGTTATGTTTCATGCCTGGCAGCCATGCCGCTCGCCGCCCAGGTGGGCCCCATCCAGCCCGTCATGGTGCTGCCTGATGGAAAACTCGAAGTCACTCACGATCGTCCGAGCTTCGACGAAGACTATTCCGTTCCCGTCGACGTGTACGTAGCCGCCGATGGCGCCGTCACCAACGTCGTGGTGACCAGCACTTCGAAGAACTTCAACGCCGATGCCGTGGCTGCCGACTACATGCGCGGCCGCAAGTTTCTGCCGGCACTCGATGAGAGAGGCCAGGCCGTCGAAGGCATGGCCAGGGTCAACGTGAACATGTTCAAGCGCGGCTCCAAGAAAGTGGTGCGCGTCACTCTCAAGCCGCCGCCGATGGCCGTCGAGACCGAGCGCCTGCGCCGCATGATGTGCGCGGACTTCGTGTGGGAAGTGAACCGCATGCAGGAGCAGGCCGGCGTACGCGACCCGAGCGTCGAAACGATGCCCTACATGTCGGCGCACATGTATGCGCAGAACAAGGACATGGCCGGTGAAGTCGCGGAGAAGTTCTGGGACACGTGGCCGAAGACCCTGCACAAGGTGCTGGAGCGTTGCGAGAAGGCGCCCGAGAAAATGTATTTCACCGAAGTGCTGGTGCCCGCGCTCGACGGCACGATGCCGACGCGTGACACGGCGACCGCCGCCGCTCAATAGAGGGCTGGCCCTTACATCGCGGTCTGCTGCCTCTGGTACTGGTCGCGCTTCATGGCGATGTAGTCGTCGTGCTTCACTTCGCGCAGCTGGCGCGAAGTGAGCTCCGTATCGGCAAACCAGAGCTCGAGGCTGCGCTCGAAACGCTGCGGTGCCGGGCTGCCCAGCGTGCGTAGATAGGCCTCGAAGGCGAGGTAGTAGCGCATGGTGTTTCGTTCCAGGGCACCCCGGGTGCCGCGCACCAGGTGCGGCTCATCGCCTTCTTCCGTGATCCACGTGAATCCCACCTTGTCACGGCCCGTGGTCGAGAAATAAACGCTGCTGGCGTAACGCGCCATCGCACCTTGCGTGTACGAATACTGAATGTGCATGAAGGCGCGCTGACCCGGCAGCGCTATCAGTTCCAGCGCGATGCGATAGTCGCGGGTCCCGAGTGGACCTTCGTCGGCCAGAAGTTGCACGGCGAGGAAATCCGCCGTCGACGCTGTGACCTTGTGAATGAAGTTGATGCGATGCGTGTCGTCGAGCGGCTGGTATGTGTTCTTTCCCACCGCCGCCGACAGCAACGGTTGTCCGTCGCTCGTCTTGGCGCGGCAATACTGCACGTTCAGATGCAGGATCATCGACTCACACCAGTTCGCGGGGTTCGCGAAGGCCGCCGCGACCGTTGCAAACGGAAAGTCGATGACCGCATAGGCGTCGCCGCGTGGCGCGCGCGTGCTGTCGACGGACTCGAGATAGAGGCCGCGCTGGATCGGGCTGCTTTCGAGTTGCGGGCCCAACGCGATGTAGCGTGCGCGCAGCGCCGCGGCAGGATCTGATGGCGTCGTACCCGCCAGGACGCCCGGCACGCATGAGGCCCATGCGGCGAATGACGCAGCAACTCGCAGGAAAATGGTGATCGGAGTGTTTGGCAACGGTCCTCGGGGCTTGTGGCTCAGTTTCCCCCGGGTCGCGCGCCTGGGCTATAGGCGCATGCCACCAACTTTCACTCCGGGCCCGTCCTGCGCCGGAAACCGGCCCGTGCCCCTAGCTCGCGCTGCGTTTCTTCTTCGCCATCGCCTGCTTGCGCCAGGCCACCGAGTCCCAGATGTCGGTCTTCGCCTTTTTGAGGCAACGCGCTAACACCTTCGCATCGATGTCGGCCACGTCCGCGTACTTCAGCTCCGCGGCGTGGAACTTGCCGACCGGCGCAAGAACCGCTTCGCCGAACTCCTGGCCATTCCAGAACAGCAGCGCCACGCCGGTGGTCTTCGTCGAGTAGCCCACCACCGGGTTTTCGCCGATGAACCACACGGGATGCCCGTGCCAGACCTTCGACGTCGACTTCGGTAACGCCGCGTCGATGGTCTTGCGCAGGCTGTCGGCGATCGCCTTCGGCGGTGGCTTCAATTTCTTTGCGTAGGCGCCAATGTCGTCGCTCATGCGTGTTCCTATTTGCCCTGTTGCCGTTCGATTTCCGCGCGCAGGCGCGCCGTTTGTTCTTGCACTTCGGGTGTGGCCGCCGCGCCGAAATCTTCCATCTCGAAGAAGGGGCGCACCTCGAGCGTTGATTCCTCACCCGGCATCGGATCCGGGCATCGAGCGGCCCAGGCCATCGCTTCTTCCATCGACTTCACGTTCCAGATCCAGAAGCCCGCGATGAGCTCCTTGGTTTCCGCGAACGGACCGTCGACGACGCTGTGTTTGCCGCCGGCGAAGTGTATGCGCTTGCCGTTCTTGCTCGGCTTCAACCCGTCGCCGAACTGCATGATGCCGGCCTTGACCAGCTCCTCGTTGAATTTGCCCATTTCCAGAAACATCTTCTCGCTGGGCATTATTCCGGCTTCGCTGTTCTTCGTGGCCTTCACGATCACCATGACTCTCATTTCGTGCTCCTAAAGTGGGTGTTCGCAAGGTAGTCGAACGGGATTTCGCCAAATCGACATGCAACCCGCAACTCGTTGCACGCATCATAAGTCCGCGATTCCATTCACCTGGGAGGATCCTCCATGCAGCTTTCGCGTCGCGCCCTGCTCTTCACCAGCGCTGCGCTGGCCACCGCGGCCTACGCCGCGCCGAGAAAGCCAATCGATTCTGCGCGGTCCGTGGTGCAGGAAATCCTCGCCGCGAATGCCATTCCGGCGCTATCCATCGCCGTCATGCGCGGCGATGAGCTGCTCTGGGCTGAAGCTTTCGGCAAGGTGGACCTGGAGCTCGATGTGGCCGCAACCACCGCGCATCGCTTTCGATTGGGCAGCGTGTCCAAGGTCATCACCGCTACGCTCGCGGCCGAACTGGCCGCCCGCGGCATCGTCGACCTCGATGCGCCCATCGCGAATTACATGCCCGATCTTCCCGAGCAGCATCGCGCCACTACGCTGCGCCAGCTGCTCACGCACCGCGGTGGCATCCGTCACTACGCGCACAAGGACGAATCGCGGGAAGCTCCGGGACCCATCGATCAGCGTCGCTACCTGAACAACGCCGATATTCTCGCTGTTTTCATCAACGACCCCTTGATAGCCAAACCCGGCGAACGCGTGTCGTACAGCACGTTTGGCTACACGCTCGCGTCCATCGTGCTCGAGACGGCGGCCAAACTACCGTTCGTCGATCTCGTGCTTCGCGATATTGCTGCGCCACTCGGCCTCAAGTCTTTGAGCGCAGACGGACCCATGCAGATCGTCCCCAATCGCGTGAGCGGCTATCACCCCGGCGAACTGGCGCGCAGGGCGTTTCCCACGTTCGACGGGAAGTTCGCCAACACCGCGCAGAACAATCCCGCGTACAAATGGGCCGGCGGCGGCTTGTTAGCCACGCCCGGCGATCTTGCGCGGTTCGGCGCCGCCCACCTTGCGCCCGGGAAATTGTCGAAGTCCGCGCTGGATACTTTGTTCACCGTGTATACCGAACGCAATGAACGATCGCCCCCGCTCGGTCTCGGCTGGCGCATCGATGAAGACGCGGCAAAGCGACTGCGCTGGCATCACGCCGGCGGCCAGGATGGCGCCAGGGCCAGCCTGGTGGTTTATCCCAAAGAGAAACTCTCCATCGCGTTCGCGACGAACGTCACGCAGACACCCGGGGACGTGAACGGGCCCAGCGCGAAAATCGCCGACGCTTTCATACCGGCGCAGGAAACCGTCGCCGATTGGCGCCAACGGGCCATGCGACCGCTCGCCTAGCAACTTGCCTACCAAAGTCGCGCCGCTGTCCTACGCCCCAACCACCCCGGGCGGTCCACCCTAGCAACTAGCAATGTTCCAAAACCGATGGGGTGTTCCATGCGTTTCTCCAATGTATTCCTGGCGCTCGCCGCGACCGCACTTTTCGCGACCGGCTGCGCCCAGCAGAAGGCGCCCGCCAACAAGGCGCTGGACTCGATCGAAGCGTCGCTCAAGGACGTCAGGGATGACGCTGCGAAATATGCGCCCGACGGACTGAAGGGTGTCGAAGCGCAATTCGCGCGACTCAAGGAAAGTTACGACAAGAAGGAGTACGACAACGTGCTCGCCGGCACGCCGGAACTCGACAAGGCAGTTGCCTCACTCAAGGATGCGGTCGACTCGGGCAAGAAGCACGCTGCTGCCGCGCTCGCCGCCGCCAAGAGCGAATGGGCGAATCTGAATACCGAAGTGCCGAAGATGATCGAGAACATTCAGACGAACGTCGACGCACAGTCGAAGAAGAAGATCCGCTTCAAGGTCAGCAAGGAAGAGCTCGAGTCGGCCAAGTCCGGGCTCGAGTGGATGAAGTCCGAATGGGCCGAAGCCACGGCCGCGCTGAATTCCGGCAAGCAGATCACCGCCTCCGAGAAGGCTCGCGCCGTGAAGGCGAAAGGCGAGGAAGTGCAGAAGACGCTCGGCATGAAGGAGGCGTGATGCAGCTGACGAAATCACTCGTTGCGCTCGCCGCGACCACCGTCCTCTTCACTGGCTGTTCCAGCAACGAGGAGCCCGCGCGGCAGGCGCTCGCTTCGGCGGAAACCTCACTCTCGGAAGTTCGGGTGGATGCCGCGAAGTACGCGCCCGAAGAGCTGCAGAGCGCTGAAGCCCGGCTCGCGAAGGTGAAGCAGGATCTCGCCCAGGAAGAGTACAAAGATGTGCTCGGTGGCGCGACGCAGCTCACCAAGGATGCCGCGCTGCTCAAGGAAGTCGTGGTCTCGAAGCAGACGCAGGACGTCGCTGCCACGCACGAGTGGGAGTCCCTGAGCGAGGAAGTGCCCAAGTTGGTCCAGGCCATCGAGAGCCGCGTGGATACGCTGTCCGGCTCGAAGTTGCCCAAGGACGTGAACAAGGAAGCGTTCGAAACCGCGAAGGCCACGCTGCAGTCGATGAAGTCGCTGTGGGCCGAAGCCAGCGCCGCATTCGATGCGGGCAACGCCATCGTGGCCACGGACAAGGCCCGCCAGGTGCAGGCCAAGGGCGCGGAAGTGATCGACCAGCTCGGCATGAGCCCCGTATGAAGCGGCGCTTCCGCTAGTTAGATCTCGTGGCGCCCGGAAGGCAGCAGCTTTCCGGGCGCCACGTTGCATTGGGCTGCCAGCCGCTCCACCAGCATGTCCGTGAACACACGCACCTTGCGTGACGGGTGATCGCCCGGCGGCCTCACCACATACAAACCCGCTTCCGGCATCGGATACTGCGGCAGCAAGGTCACCAGCGCTCCCGAGGCGATGTGCTCGTCGATGAGGAAGTCCGGCAGCATCGCAATCCCGAGCCCGGCGAGCACCGCCGACACCAGCGCCTGGCCGTTGTCCGCCTTGAAGCGTCCCTGCGGATGCAGTGTGATGATCTTGTCGCCATCGCGTAGACGCCAGATTTCCGTGCCTTGCATGAGCGCCGGATGGTTGGCGATGTCGTCGAGAGAGCTCGGCGCACCATGCGCCTCGATGTACGCGGGCGTCGCCACCATGCGCCCGGTCACCGGCCCGATACGCCTGGCTACCAGCGTTGAGTCGGGCAGCCAGCCCAGGCGTATCGCCACGTCGAATCCATCGCGCACGAGATCCACGAATCGATCGCTGTAGGCCGTGGTGATCTGCAACAGCGGATGGCGCACGCCCAGCTCCGCGATCAACGGCGCGAGGTGGGAAGCGCCGAACGACAGCGGCGCTGCGATGCGCAGCAGGCCGCGCAGTTCACCTTCCGGTGAAACGCTGTCCCGGGCCGCTTCCATTTCCGCTACGACGCGCCCCGCGTGCTCGCGGAATGTGGCGCCCGCCTCCGTCAGCGCCGCGCCGCGCGTCGTCCGCGTGAGTAGTTGCGTATTGAGCTCGCTCTCCAGGCGACTGAGCCTCCGGCTCACGATGGACTTCGGCAGGCCCAGCCGCCGGGCGGCGCCGGACACACCCCCGGCATCGGCAACAGCCACAAAAGTCTCGAAATCCGCTAGATCTGGCATTGGCGTTCCACTTTCAGCAACACAGAAGGTCGTTTGGAGCGGCTAGTGTGCCGGCTTATGGAACGAGAGTATGGGCTCCAGGAAAACAGGAGCAAGGGCCATGTCGAACATTCTCGTGATCAACAGCAGCGCCGCGGGCCGGGATTCGGTCTCGCGAGTGCTCGTCTCGGACGCCGTCAGCAAACTGCTGGAGGCGAATCCGCACGCCAAGGTTACGCACCGCGACCTCGGCGAGAACCCGCCGCCACACCTGGTCTCGGAGAGCCTCAACGGCGTGCGCGGCACCGCGGTGACCGAAGTCGAGTTCGCGGCGCGACGGCTGTCCGATGAGCTCATCGACGAACTCAAGGCGGCCGACACCGTCGTCATCGGGGCACCGATGTACAACTTCAGCGTGCCCACGACGTTGCGCGCCTGGTTCGACCACGTGCTGCGCGCGGGCCACACGTTCAAGTACGCCGACGGCGCCGTGCAGGGGTTGTTAGGCGGCAAGCGGGTCATCGTCATCGAGTCGCGCGGCGGCCTCTATAGCGAGGGGCCGGCGCGGGCCATCGACTTCCAGGAGCCTTACCTGCGGCACCTGCTCGGGTTCATTGGCATCACCGATGTGACGTTCGTGCACGCCGAGAAGATTGGCTATGGGCCCGAGGCGCGCACTGCGGCGCTCGAGTCGGCGAAGGCGAAGATCTCGGAAGTGGTGGGCGTGAGGCTCGTGAAGGCGGCGTAGATTCCCGGGGCGCGCAGGCGGTGCTACTGCTTGCGCGGCCCGGAGCCCACGAGATCGAGGACGGCCTCGAGTGTGCAAAGCGTTGATTGAATTTGGGATTTGGCGGGCCTTGAGAACGCGGACCTGACCGGCCTACACCAGCGTGCGGCAATCACTGATCGCTCCAGGCCAGCCCTCGCGCCTAAGTTGCCCCATGGGCGAAAAACCTCAACCCGATCCGGTCCCGACGGACGACCCGCCGCCGCACCCGGCCGAGCCGTTGCAGATCGACACCCCCGTGATCGACATGCAGGACCTCGAACACAAGCCCGGATCCCATACGCGTGTGTCCAACCAAGGCGTGAAGATCGAGCCGCGCATGGACAGCATGGAAGTACACCACTCCGCGAAGGACGACGAAGACGCGCTGCTCGCGCTCGAGCAGATCGAAAAATCACTCAGAGGGCAGCTGCCAGGCTAAGCAATGAACAAACCACGAATCATCGATCTCGACACCATCATCGACGAGGCCGGCAACGACGTCGTCCCGGATCAGGAAGGCCGGTCGGCCGGCCCCAGCGATAGCTCCGACGCGGGCGCCGACCTGGCCGACGGCGAGTCGGGCGATGCCACCAGCGATCGCAACGGCACCGGCGAACGCGTCGACCTGGAATCCGACGTCGTTGCGGATGCCGACATCGGCGCCGACCGCATCGTCGACGCCGGGGACGTGGGGTTGGGCGGCGGACTCGACCAGGCCGAGGAGGCGCAACTCGGCATCACGGACGAAGAAATCGAAGCCGCGGTGCGTGAGCGATTGGGGCTCGATCCTGCCGGGCGCTAGTTAGAGACGCGGTTATTGGGGGAAGAGAGCCGCGGGGTGAGCCGCGGCTTTCCTCACGCCATCACACATGCGCCGCGCCACCACGCACCATCTCACGCGCCGACGCGCGCAGGCTTCGCATCATCCAGCGGTCGTTGTGCTCATGACCCGTGCGGCCGATCGGCGCCTGCAAGTCACGAAAGCCGTGCCGGCCGTAGAACTCCAGTGCCGCCTGCATCTGCGTGACCGTCTCCAGGTAGCACCGCACGTACAGGAACTGCTTCGCCGCCGCCAGGCAGCGCTCGAGCAGCGCATCGCCGATGCCGCGGCCACGCGCATCCGCGCGCAGGTACATGCGCTGCAGCTCGCAGGTCAGTGGATCCGAACCTGCCAGCGGCGCCACGCCGGCACCGCCCACGATCTCCCCGCCCAGCAAGGCCACGAAGTACAGCGTGCGCTGGCGGTGGTAGGTGGCGTACAGCGCGTGATCCGCGGGCTCGAGCAGCGGCACTCCTTTCGCGGCGATACCGTATTCGCCGCGCGAATCCGCAATGATCTGCAGCAGCACCGGCACGTCGGCCAGCTCGATCGGGCGTATATGAAGGAGATCTGTCTTTGGCATGTTCGCGTCCTCGGGTGGCCTCCCCGGCGGACGCGAACAAAAAAACGCCTCCGCTAGGGAGGCTGGTTTCGGTTGAGCTGACTCGTCAGTTTCGTGCGCTCAAACACCGGCCTCCACGTTGAGTGGTTGCCACGAATACGATTTGCAGAAATGGTTGAGCACGGAGCGAAGTTACGTGAGCGCGCGACCCGCTGTCAACGCGGGTTCATGAATTGAATAGTTATGGCGCCATAACGTCGCGGGCGCGAACGGGGATCATGCCGCGTGGGACTGCGGGAATTCCCAGGCATCCGAGGCGTCCAGGTCCGCCTGCGTGAGCCCGAACAGGTACTCGAGCCGGATCAGGCGTCGTTCTTCGTCTTCGTTGAGTACCCTGACCTCCAGAAACTTTTCGACAGCGCGAACCCAACCCGCGATCACCAGCTCTCGAAGCCGCCGTTCCGATATTCGCGCTTGACGGGCGACCATGGCGACGCGTGATGGCAGGCCCTCGATATCACCGCCCGCGGCAACGGCGCCCGCCACTTCCATTGCGATTTGCACTTCGCCGAGCTGGAAGTCTTCCTCGCAGGCAGGATGGCTGCGATTGATGGTGTCGACTGGGTCTCCACAGTAGTTGCATTTTGCCAATTCGGTACTCCGTATCGATGCGGGCGATGGATTCCGCTCGTTGGGAGTTCCGACCGCGCGCAATTGGACCGGTTCCGATCGACGTCACACTTCTCGCGTCACGTTAGTTAGCCCTAGGGCATCACCTATTGGGAGAACGAGAACATGAACGTCTTGTAGATCGAGTCGATGTACACAAACAGCGTCGACGGGCCACCGTATGGCGCGTTCGGCAACGACATCACGAACTGGCTCGTGCTGTTGCTGCCAGTCCTGTTCGAAGCTGTCGAAGATTGTGTAAATGTGAGCGTATTTGTGTTTTTGAGTATCAGGTAGCTGCCGCCGGCGCTCACCGTGAAACTCACGCTCTTGGTCCTGGAGTTGGTGATAGTCGAGCTGTTGCTCAGGTTGTAGGTGTAGGTAGAAGTCGTCGGGTCCGGCAGGAAGTTGACCGAGTCGATCAGCACATACCGATCGCGATCCGGAGATGCGGGCGCGCCCGGATACGCGAATGGATGCACCTTGAGAATTTCCGGAAAGTCCGCCGACGTGATGTTGTTTGCGGCGAGGAAATTCAAGATGTCCACGCACAGCGCCGCCGGCACGCTGCTTCCAGGCCGCAGGCAGCCAACGGAAATGGGATAGCCGCTCGCGGCAAAGCCCTGGTTCGAGACCTGGGAGAAGTCGATGTCCCAGACCACGTTGCCAAGATAGTCCACCGTGGCATTGAGCTTCACGCCCAGGAACAGAATCACCTGGTCGTAGTCGTGGTTGATGGCATTGGAAGCCTGGCCACGGTAGGTGCGACTTGCCGACGATGAGATCTGCATATCCGTCGACTGGCTCGTGGAGCCACCAAACGCATTGCCGAAGGACACCGAGTTGTTGCCTTTGCCCAGGGAGAAGTTGGCCGAGACGTTCCAGCTTTCCTGCGTCGACAACGTGGTGCCGGTGATCGTGCCCGCGCCGTACATGATCGAAGAAGGGCCCTGCCCCGGCGGCATATAGATGACCGAGGCAATGTAATACTTCGGCGACATGCCGTAGCGCACCAGTGGTGGCTGCAGATAGGAATAGCCGATGAATGAAGCGAATGGCTTGCCCCCGTCGTTGGTGGTGTACCAGCGGTTCTGACAACTCGGCGGCGCGCGCGGAGAAGAAGTGTCGAGTACGCACGCGATATAGCGCGGAGTCGTGTCCGTGATCTGCGAGGTGTAGACGTAGCCGATGAAGCTGTCGTACATCGAATACGGCGCATTGCTGATGAACCACTTGCCATCGCACTCGAACGCTGCTCGTGGCGACGGGCGCACCGCCTTGCAGGTCAGATATGCCGGAATCGTGCCCGCGACCTGCGCCTGCTCCACGTAACCGATGAAGGACTCTATGGGCGCGCCGGGCGCGTGCGTGGCTTTCCAGATGCCGGAGCAGTTCACGGGAGGTTGCGGCTTCATCGGCACGCCGGTGCACGCGATGTAGGTAGGCGCCAGCATCGCGAAGCTCGAGGGCGACATGAGCAGCAGGAGAGCGGCAAGGCAGGAGAGCAGGGCCAGCCTGCGGAGCAAGGATGAGCGGCGCGCGGAATAGTTAGACGCGGAGATCGTTCTCATGGCACCTTCCCTGTGCAGTTGGCCCTGTGCAGTTGGCCCTGTGCTGTTGGCCCGGATGCGAGCCCCATCCGTGGTTGAGCTTCGTCGCGGCGAAAGAGTACAGCGCCGCCATGCGCCATGGCTAGAGGCCGCCTAACTGCTCCGTGTTGAAGCCAGGCGATCATCCACTGCACCAGCATGGCGCCGTGATTGCCAGGAAAAAGCCTGAGTGCGCGTTGCTACTGCCTCGTCACGCTCACGTTGTCGAAGCCCGCCTCGATGATGCTGCCCGCGGCCGCATCGGCGGCTTCAAAGCGAAGCCGCACGGTCTGACCGGCGAATGTGCCGATGCTCACCGTCTGCGTCGTCCACGCACCGCCGAGCACTGTGCCGGCCGTGGCCGTACGCGTGAACACCGTCTGCGGTGTCCCGCTCGTTCCGACCACGCGAACCCGGAAGTAGTCCGCGCTCGTGGCGTTGTTGTTGTACGCGAAGAAATAGCGGAAGCGCAGGGTGACAGAGCCACCCGCCGGTATCGCAATCGCCGGCGATTGAACCGAGGTCATACCTTCGTCCACGTCACCGGAGCCCACCGCCGAACCCGCCGCGAGCCCGGTGACGAAACAGTTGGCCGAGGGACCGTCGCAGTTCTCCAGCTGCAGCGTCACGCCGTTGAAGGTCGTCGCCTGTGGATTGCCGCGCGCCCACCGGCCGCGCGGCGCCGTGTTGGCACCCGACGTGAGAGTCCAGCCGAGCGCCGTCTCGAAGTTGTCGGTGAACAGCGTGGTCGTGGCCGCGGGCTGGAACAGCGCCGTGAACGTGGTGTTGTCGTTGGGCGTCACGATTTCGTGCGTGGCCTGGCCGCCATCCGACCAGGATACGAACTCGTAGTTGGTGCCGCCGGAAGTCTGCGGCGTCACCACGCCCAGCGTGCGGATCACGCCCTCCACGCCCGTGAACTCGAATGGCGCCGTGATGGGCGCGCCATCGAGCGTGAGCTGCGCGTTCGCCACGTTGCTCTCGATGCGCACGACCGATGTCAGCGGCCGTACGTCGACCGTCGAGGTGCGCGTGAGGCCTGAGGAATCCCGGACTGTCAGGTAGACGCGATAGAACACGTTCGCCGAGGTCTCGCCGCGATTGGCGATCGTGAACGTGCCGGTCGTGATGCCGCTCGTGTCGGCCATGAAGGGGTGCACATGGTCGTCATGATGAAAGTCGACACGCCAGGTGAAGGCGCTCGGCGGCAGGTTGCCGTCTTCCACATCCGTACCCGTGCCCGCAAACGTGATGACCTGGCCACCGCGATACGGCGCGCCGTTGGTGGGGGCGGTGATGTTGGCGTTGGGCGCGTTGTTGGTGAGCACCGTCAGCGTCGCGGAATTGCTGAGTACAGAACCCGTGGCGTTGCTCACGAGCACGCGGAACATCGCGCCGTTGTCCGCCGCGCTGGTGACCAGCGTGTAGGTGCGTGCGGTGGCGCCCGCGATGTTCGCGCCGTTTCTCTGCCACTGGTACGCGAGCGGCGCAGTGCCCGAGGCCGTCACCGCGAAGGTGGCGGACTGACCAGCGGCTACCGTGGCATTGGCGGGCTGCGAGGAAATGCTCGGCGCCGTATTCGCCGTGAACTGCACGCGGAACAGATCGCCGCCGCCGCCGCGCGCGAGATAGTAGAGCGAGCCGTCCGGATGAACCAGGAGATCCGCCAGCGAGCTCACGCCCGTGGCGAAAGCCGTGGGCGTGGTGTAGTCCGGCGGACTCAATGTGCGAATGAACCCGGCGCAGAAATCACCAAAGAAATAGCGCCCCGCGTACTCGGCGGGAAACGTGGCGGTGGTGGGTCGATAGAACGCCCCGCCCGTAATCGCGCAGACACCGCCCGTGTGGTTGAAGGTGTGAATCGGGTAGCGCACGCCCGCGACCCCGGCCGGGTTGTTGCCCTCGGTCTGCGGCCATCCGTAGTTAGAACCCGCGACACCGAGGTTGACCTCCTCCCATGTGACCTCGCCCACGTCGTTGATGTGCATGCGGCTGTTCGTCGGGTCGAAGGCGAACGTGAACGGGTTGCGCAGTCCCCGCGCCCAGATCGCCTGGTTCATGCCCGTTGTCTGGCTGACAAAGGGATTGTCCGAAGGAATGGTGCCGTCCGCGTTGATGCGCAGGATCTTGCCCAACGTGGTGTTCAACGACGGCGCATTGCTGCTGTTGGCATTCTCGCCCACCGCGACGTAGAGCTTGCCGTCGGTGCCGAAGTGAATGGCGCCACCGTTGTGGTTGGACGCCGAGCTCAAGTTCGGCAGATTCAGGATCTGCACTTCGCTGCCGGCGGCCGCCACGTCCGGATTCGCCGCGCTGGCCGTGAAGCGGCTCACGCGGTTGTGAATGGGCGAGCTCGAGGTCGTGTAGTACACGTAGACGAAGTTGTTGGAGGCGAAGTTCGGGTCGAACGCGATGCCCAGCAAGCCGCGCTCGCCGGCGGAATTCACGCTGACGGTGAGGAACGGCTGCGACAGCAGTGCGCCGTTCTTGACGACGCGCAACGCGCCTCCCTGCTGCGCGACGAAGATGCGGCCGTCCGGAGCGACTGTCATCGCGGTGGGACTGGCAAGGCCGGTGGCCACGCGCGTCTCCGCGAATCCGCTGGGCAGCGTGGCGCCGTGAGTGATGGATGCCGCGCACAGCTGGCACAACAGCGCCGCGATGAGCGCAACGCGAGAGTGGTGAACTGACATAGGTCCTCCTTGACCCCCGGCGCTTCTGAAGAGACGCGAGCACCCGGGGCGCACAAAGTAGACCTCTTCGAGGGCGTTATCTGTCAGCGGTGGCGTACAGGGGTGCGAGCGGCTTCGTGAAAAACAATCGTGAGCCGGTTTGTCGCCATTTGCCGCGTTGTGCTGAACGGAGACAAACCATGAAAACGCGAGCAATTCTTTTGACGGTCGGTCTTTTTGCACTGCGGGCGCCCGCCGTCACGGCCCAGCAGATGGACATGGCTGCAATGCAGTACTGGGGCACGGCCGAGCTCATCAAGTACCACATCGTCGGCGTGTACCAGGACTCGACGTTCATCGCGAGCGATGGGGCCGGGCTCGCGGACATCGGTGACAAGGTCGTCATCGACCTCAACTGGAAGATGTCGCAGCAGACCATCGTTGGCACGCCCGTCATCCAGAATTCGAAGTCCACGATTTCGAAGGTGCGCGACCTCACGCCCGCCTGCCTCGCGCCCGTGCTCCAGGGCGACTACGAACACTACGAACTGCTTTCGATCAAGCCGGGGCCGGCCGGGGTTCTCATGTTCACCTCGACCACTAGCTACCCGGTGGTCGAAGCGGCGTACCGCTGCACCATGAGCCGCAAGCCCGTGCCCGCCAAGGTAGTGACGACGCCGGTCGATTTCTCGCTGCCCGCGGTCATGCTGTTCGGGATGCCGATCGAGGCATCGGACGGACTGACCATCAGCCCCGACAAGAAGTTCTTCACCGTCAGGAAGAATGGCTGGACCTGGACGATCACGCCGACGAAGTCCGGCGGCAAGTAGCGAGGCGAGCCCGGTCTATCGCGAATGGGTCTATCGCGAAGCTTTCTTGCAGGTGCCCAGCTCGCCTGTGTAGTTGCCCGCCCTGGCGTTGGAGGTATCGAACCCGCCGACACTGCCGTTGAACCGGGCGGGAATCGTGACGGTGAAGCCGCGGGAAAACATGCGCTCGCCCAGTTCGTAACTGCAGCGGATGAAGCAGCTCTGGGCATCGTCGGTCGAATTGTCCACCGATGCTTCGAGAATGCCCTGCGCGTTGACCGTGCAGCCCAGCAACTTGATGGGCCCGTCCGAAGCGGTGGGTGGTGTCAAACCCTGCACGTCCGCCTGAAGCGCCATCAGCGCCGCGAGAATCAGAAGGGGATGCCGTTTTTTCATGCTCACGTGGGGTTGGAGCGGAATACGGACACGAGGTTCAACGAAGTGAAATGATCTCCGTTTGAGGGGGCGCTCATGCCGAAGACCTGCCTTGCCACTGTTGCCGCGGTCGTGACTCTTGCGATGCTGTGCCCAGGCGCGCGTGCCGGACCGGGCGTTCGCTACATCGATCTCACCACCGAGTTCTCGCGCTTCGCCGACAAGACCTTGGGCATGAAGGACGCGGCTCGAGTCGCGGCGTTCAAGGCGCAGATGGAGCCGCTGCTGCCCGGCTTCTATGTTCCCCGGTTCGGCGCCACTCCCGAACGTTACGATGCTCAAATTGCTCGCTCGCTCGAAACCTTTGCGGCGTTGCGCCTGAAATATGAGCAAGTGCAGCGGGAATTCCCCACGGCGTTCGATGCGGGGATCCAGCACTTTCGCAAGATCTTTCCCGGGTTCACTCCGAACGTACCGGTCTATCTGTTGCATTCGCTCGGCGAGATGGACGGCGGCCTGCGCGACCTCGATGGAAAGAACTACCTGATCTTTGGCGCGGATGTGATTGCGCGCATGCACGACACGCAAACGCTCACGCCGTTTCTCGACCATGAGCTGTTCCACGTCGAGAACCGCAAGTACTTTTCGGACTGCGAGAAGGTGTGGTGCGTGCTGTGGGAAGAGGGGCTGGCCACTTATGCGGCCAAGATCATGAATCCCGGCGCCGATGATCGGCAATTGCTGCTCACGTCACCGAAACCCATTCGCGCCGCTGTCGATGCCACCTGGCCCGCCGCGCTCTGCTTTGCGCAAGCGAAATTGCCTTCCGTCGAACCGGCCGACATGGACGCGCTGCTCACGGGCGGCACCGCTTCAGCCGGGTTTCCCGAGCGCTTCGGGTATTACGTGGGGCTGCGCGTGATCGAGGAGTTAGGCGGCGACTTCGCGTTGCCGGCACTCGCGAAAATGCCGCGGGATCAGGCGAAGTCGGCGTTCATGACGGGGTTTGATCGCTTGATCAGGAAGGCCGGAGGCTGCCGGTAGCATCGAACTATTCGCGGAAAGCAAAAGGCCGCGGAGTGCCGCGGCCTTTTCGCCTGTGATGCTTCGGGCCCGCTCAGACCACGACCAGCGCCACTTCGATATTCCCGCGCGTCGCGTTCGAATACGGGCAGACCTGGTGCGCGGCTTCGACCAGCTGCTGCACCTGCTCCCTGGGGAGATTCGGTACGGAAATCTCCAGCTGCACCTTCAGTGCGAAGCCGACTGCGGCGGGGCCAATGCCCACCGTGCCCGTGATGCGCGAGTCAGCCGGCAGCGCCACTTTCGATTTGCCGGCCACCAGCTTCAGCGCGCTCAGGAAGCAGGCCGAGTACCCCGCGGCGAAGAGCTGTTCCGGGTTCGTGCCCGCGCCACCCGCGCCGCCCAGTTCGCGCGGCGTGGCGAGCGACACGTCGAGCGCGTTGTCGGAAGAAATGGCGCGGCCGTCGCGGCCGCCAGTGACAGTGGATTTCGCGGTGTAGAGGATCTTTTCGGGGGACATGTTCGACTCCTTGAGGTGGATGAGTTGCTTGCGTGGGAGGAATTCTGCGCCGGAAAGTTGGACGATTTGCTACATTCCGTCCCGATAACTTGATCCGGAGTACATTTCATGGCCCCTTCCACATGACGGACAGGCTCCAAGCCCTGCTCGCCCACTTCGAAGTGAGCGCCCGCATCTTCCAGGCCGGCGCGCTGTGCGGTGTCAATTCACTCGATGGTGGCGGCGTGGATGGGCAGCTGCATCTCATCCGTAACGGAGACGTGGAAGTCCGGCACGGCCGGAGCCTCGCCGTGCAAGTGCGCGAACCCAGCCTGCTGCTGTACCCGCGCCCCATGGCGCATCGCTTCATCACCGACGCCAAACGCGGCGCGGATTTCGTGTGCGCGAATCTGAGCTTCGAAGGGGGAAGCGCGAATCCCATTGCAGCCGCGTTGCCGCCGTTTGTTTGTCTGCCTCTCGCCCAGATGAGAGGTAGCGAGGCCGTGCTCGAGATGCTGTTCGAAGAAGCGTCGGCGCAGTACTGCGGCCGCCAGGGCATGCTCGACCGGTTGTTCGAGGTCGTATTGATCCAGGTGCTGCGCCAGCTCATGGAGAGCGGCCAGACCCGCGCCGGCATGCTCGCCGGGCTTGCGCATCCACAACTGCGCAAGGCCATCGTCGCCATGCACGACGAACCGCAACAGGAATGGTCGCTGGAAGATCTCGCCGGCGCCTGCGGCATGAGCCGCAGCGCGTTCGCCAGCGGGTTTCGGGAAACCGTCGGCGTGACGCCCGGGGCCTATCTACAGCGCTGGAGAGTGGCCCCGGGCGTCACGCCGTTGCTGCAGGGCAAGAGCCTGAAGCTGATCGCGCAGGATGTGGGGTATGGAAGCGAGGCCGCGCTGTCGCGCGCGTTCAAGGCGCAGAGCGGGAAGAGTCCGCGGGAATGGCGGGGTCAGCGGGCCGCGGCAGTGATTCGCTAGTCTCGCAAGGGGCTTGCACCCGATCCGGGGTTGCCGGATCGGGAAGGTTGCAAGGTCAGCGGGCTAGGTCGCGAGCAGTGAGACGATGTACACAATGGCGAGGGATGTGAGGATCCAGACCCATCTGACTTCACCGTCCATGTGGGATTTCATGTTCGAGCCTCCGTGCGTTGGCGGATTGATTGGGAACAAAATAGTTAGCGCGCCGGATTTCCATATCCGGGAATCGACGCGGGATTCTTCTCCTGTGAGTACCCGCACGCAAGCCCGTAGTTTCATCCTCGTTGCGCCGCGTCAATGTGGCAGGCCGGTAGGCGCCGGCCGACAGCGGATGACAGCGGCGTCAGACGCGCAGACACGCCTGCGTAGTTAGCAGCCCGCCCTGACGGTCGGAATGCATGTCGCATATCTCCGACTTCCGATAGGTGCGCTCAAAACTCCTGACTACCCTCCGAGGCATCAGGGTCGTCTCGGGTCTCCGCGCAATGAAAACTTCTTGTCTTGCGATGCTCACGCTCGCATCGTTGGCGCTGCTCGGCCCGGCGCGCGCGGAAGTCCGCACCATCTGGGCTGCGCAGGAAATTCTCGCGCCGCCAGACCAGACCTTCACCCAGTTCGGCCTGGGCGTGGCCATCGATGGCGGCGCCATCATCGTGTTGGCGGCATACGAGGATAGACTGGCAGCTCTGCTTTACCGGCGCAGCAACACCAGTGGCGCGTGGACCTACCGGCGCACATTGCTGACGGTGGCCGGACCGCTCTCGCGCGCGAACGTGCGCATGAAGAACGGCATCGCAGCAGTCCAGTTCGGCGACCTGATCACGATCTTCGAATACTCCGGCGGCGACTACGTACGCGGCCGCAGCGCCACTTCCATCCGGCGGCCCGGCGGCATCGCCATATCCGGGAACAGCATTCTCGTGGGTGGAAACGATTGCGATTACGACGCCGTGATCTACCAGAAAGGCGCCGATGGCAACTGGGGCGTCACCGGACGCATGGACGACAACCAGGGCGAGTGCCGGCCCGAAGGACTCGCGGTGGAGCTCAACTACGATTACGCGTTGTTAGGCGTCCCGATGACGAACCAGGTGAACGCGTGGCGTCGCAACGGCACGGCACTGGACTGGGTGCCGGCGGGTACTCTGGACAAGCCGGCGGGCAGCGCCGTCTCGGGCGGGAAGTTCGCGTTGCAGAAGGCAACGGCCGTGGCGCCCGGCAACTTCGTGTTCCGCAGGAGCGGCGCGACCTGGACCCCGCAGGACATGCTGATGCCCATGGACTATGCCAACGGCTCGGGCTCTGCCTTCGACGTGAGGTATCGCGATGGCGTGCTCCTGACTGTTGAAGCGTGGCCCAACCGCGACTCGCGTCTGTACGCCTATCTGGAGACGGCTCCCGGTCACTTCGAGCACGTTGCCATCCTGTACACCTACGCCAGCCCCGTGGATCACGATGTCTCCGGCCGGACTGTAGTGACCTCCTCGCGGATGTCTTACAGCAGCGGTCTGCCTCCCGCCGTGCAGGTGTTCAACCTGCCCACGCAACTCGAGGCGCCGTCGCCCCTCGTCAATGACTTCGAGGATCGCGACCTTTCCGGATTCACGTTCGAAGGCGGGCAATTCGCGCTCGCGACGCGCGGCGCCAACGACGTGCTGGCGCGCACGAATGTCACCGGCGCCGGCGTCGCGCTGGTGAATGGCAGTGATTCCAGCGGCCATCAGCGCATCGAGGCAGACATTGCGCCCACCTACAGCGGTGCCGGCTGGGTGGGTCTCGTCGCGCGCTACGTCGACGCCGACAACTACTACTACGTGGCATTCCGCAACGACGACACCGCCGGCATCTACCGGCGGCTGAATGGCGTCAACACGCTGCTGAGCGACTATGGGCCGTTGCCCGAACCTTTGTCTCACGTCCGCTTCACCGTCGATCGCGAATACCTGAGCGTGGAGTTCGGACGCGAGAACTACATCTCCGTCAGGGACGCGTCACTCCGCCAGGGCCGCGTGGGCCTCGCGACGTTCCAGGCACGTGCGGACTTCGACGATGTGCTCGCGGGCGCTACCGACAGAATCTTCTTGCTGTCGAAAGCCTATGTTTCAGGGTATTCCGACTACTCCCGGCCTTTCACGGAGCTGGGCGGCCGCTGGGAGTTGGTGTCTGACGGCCACGGAAGCTTCGCAGGTTTGGCGCAGACCGACGTGAATGCCAGCGCGCTGGCGTTCGGCGGCACGCCCGTCGAAAACCAGGATGTCGTTGGCGTTGCGCGTCTCGATGCGTTCGGCAGCTCCCGACAAGGCGCGTGGTTTGGATTGTTGGCGCGATACGTAGACGCGCGCAATCACTACTATCTGACCATCCGCAGCACGAATCTGCTCGAGATCCGCAAGCAGGTAAATGGCGTCATCACCGTGCTGGCCTCGGTGAATTTCACGGCCGTACCCAGGCAGTTTCATGAATTCCGACTGCGCGTGATCGACGATCAACTTCATGCGTATGTCGATGGCGCGCTGGTTGCGTGGGCCCGTGACGGCGACATCGCGCGCGGGCAGTACGGCATTGGCACCTATCGGGCGAAGGCCATGTGGCAAGCCGTTCGTGCAATACAGCCGTAACGTGTTGGGTCGTCAGAAGCCTCGAGCCGGCTGCCGAAGTGCCGCCTGCCATTTGAAATAGGTAGAACGCGATCGCGCAGCACGTCGACGACCGCGCCTGCATGACAATACAGACGCGACCGCTGCAGAGTTCCGCATATGGGACACGGCCAGTCAGCCTGGGTTCAGTGATGCAGGCGTTTGATGCGCTCTCGGCAACGAGGGAAACTCATGCGCATTTGGCTACTCGCCTTGCTACTCAGCGGATGCAGCACATCACCGCCTGGCCCCTCGCCTGGTCCAGCCCCGACATCGAGGTGGTGCATGCCCGGCACCATCTGCAAGTTCGGGCAGGTGTGCCAGGCAGGTTGGGAGTGCACACCGGGCAGGATGCCCACGCCTGAGCGATCACCTGCCGGCACGATGTGTTTGCCCGGTCAGCTGTGTGAACCCGCTCAGCAATGTTTGCCCGGCTGGCAATGCACGCCCGGTGCCCCTCCCATTCCGGAGTGACGACCCCTCACGCAACGAGTGCGTGCCCCCTCTCGCGATGGCACTACCGCGGACAATCAAACCTCACGACGTAGTTCGAGCATTGGGCATCGTCCTGCTGCGAGTTGTAGCAAACGAGGCCCTGGTTATCGAACTGCGCCAGGCGATCCGACGGGCCGTTGACGTAGATCCAGGTGCTCATCGGCGGCGGCAGTCATCGAGACGAACGCGAGCAGAGCCGCGCAGACGGAAACGAACTTCCTGTACATGAGATCTCCTGGATCCACACTTTTTTGACGCGCAGAGCCTCGAGCGGCGCAACGGACGTTGCCCGCGAAAGACTAGCTACTTTGAATTCCCCTTGCTGCGCCATGGTGGATTGGCGCGTGGACGTTCTACCACAGGAAATTGATACCGCTACCTGTCGGGGATAGTTAGATGGGGGCGTGCGAGGCAGAACGCGCGCGGTTGACACCGGTGACAGTCAACGCTGGCGGGCACTTACCAGCGCGCTCATTGCGCCAATGCGTCGGCGAGCAGGTTCGCCAGCAGTCTTCCGGCATGTCGCTGTGGATCCAGTTGAGGGTTGTAGATCGTGACTTCGATTCCCACCGCGCGACCGGAGGCGAGCGCCTTCGTCACGACAGTGTGCAGCTCGTCGGGTGACAGCCCACCCGGAAGCCTGAAGTCCACGGCGGGCATCACCGCATCGTCGAGACAATCCGCATCCACGTGAATCCAGAATCCGTCGAGCTCGGGACGTGAGAGGTGCCGGACAGCATCCCCGGCGGCCGCATCGATACCCATGCTTTGAATCGACGGCAGATCGAACGCGCGCAGCTCCGCGGGCAGCGGCTGGCTGCCGTACTCGGCCTGGTCTTCCGCGTCGCGAAATCCAAATGCGACCGCATCGCCGGGCCGAATCAACGGCGCACGACCGTCGTAGTGTGTGAGTGGCTTCGGGCCGAAGCCCGTGACGAACGCCAGGTCCATCGAGGCCGCTTCGCCATTGGGCTCCGCTTCCGGCTGGAAGAAATCGGCCTGCCCGTCGACGAACAGCAATCCATAGCGACCGCGGTGCCTCAGCGCCAGTGCCGAACCGAGCACGATAGAACAGTCCCCGCCTAACACAACGGGAAATTCGCCTGACTCGAGTAGCGGCCCCAGCGCATCGGCAAGTTTGTACGTGTAGTCGGGGACTGTTCTATCGTGCTCGACCGTGGTTTGCGGATCGCGCTGGCCGCTGCGTGAAGCGGGTTCAACTCGCCCGGCACGGGTTGCTGACAAACACTGGGCGAGGCCGTGAGCCAGCAAGGCACCGGGAAGTTGTTCGACTCTGGTTGAACGCAACCCCAGCGTGGAAGGCGCTTCGAGAATTGCGTATCTGCGATCGCCAGCCTGATGCTTCATGGGACATCAAGCCGTAGCGCCTGACAACGCACAACGGTCGACCGCAGCTGGCACCTGGCTCCTCAGGGTTGCCATGCGAGGTAGTCAACGTACTCGGCGCCGGCCTTGTACATGACGAGCCCGTTCTGGCCGCTTGCGTGCGAGGCGTCGGTCGCCTGCATCACCTGCGAGCCGTTGACGAAGGCGCGCAGCTCATTGCCGACCGCGTCGAGACGCAGGTCGTACCAAGCGTTCGGCGTCACCGTGAGCGGCGCCGTGCCGAGCACGGTGATCACACCGTTCACGAGCTTGCGCAGACTCACCGTGTTCGAGTTGCGAACGGTCAGGTAGTAGTAGTTGTTCTCGTCGACGTATCGCGTCGTGATGCCGAACCAGCGGTCCTTGCTGTCCGCGAAGGCCGTCGCCCGGGCGCGCGTCGTGATCACCTGGTCGTCGGTGGGCGTGCCGACGATTGCACGCGCGACGCCCGCGGTCGAAGTCTGCTGCATGATGTTCTGGCCGGGTTCGTCGGCGCAGTTCCAGTTGCCGGTGCCGTTGATGGTCCACTCGGGGTTGCGCGCGAAGGTAATCGGTCCATAACAGCCCGCGTAGAACAGGCCGAAGATCGGACGCTGCCCCACCTGCGCCACCACCACGTTGTCGTATTCAACCGACGCGCCGGAACCGAGCAACGCGGCGCTGCCATGCGGAACGGGCTTTGCGTCTTGCCACCAGATGAAATCCTTGCCATCGATGCGCACGGTGATCCTGGTGCCGTAGGCCTGAAGCGAGACGTGATAGTTGCGGCCCGCGACGATCGGCAACGGCTTCTGGGTCATCGTCGTGAGCTCGCCATTGCGCATGCGCTGCAGCGCCACGACGCCCGACCCGCGCAGGATCACGGAGTAGTAATTGGCATCGTCGAGATAGCGCACCGCGAGTCCCGGCCCGACGTCGAACGTCGAGAGTTCTGTGGGCCATATGTCGGCCTCGATCGACTGCTCTTCCCAATCCGAATTGATGAGCAGTGCGCGGTATCCTCCCGCCAGGCTCGACTGGCGGTACACGCGATTGCCATTCGCCTTCGTCGTTACCGCGAACGTGCCGAGCTGCGGGTCGAATGGCGCGGGGCCGTTCTGGAAGCCGGTCGCGATCACGCGAGATGGCGTGATCGAACGTCCATTGCCCGTTGACGAGGTGATACAGCAGCGCGTCGTGAGTTTCCTGCGGGCTCGTGGGCGTCGCTGACGGGGTGCCCGCGATGATGATCGCCCAGTCGCCATCGATGGCGACCTCGTAGCCGAAGAAGTAGTAGCCCGCTGGCGGCTGCAGCGACTGCGACTGGTGGATGATCATCGGGCGGGCGAAGCCGGTCGCGGACGCGATCAGCGCGCAGGCAATGAGAACTGGGCGGAACATGTAATTCCCCCCTCTCGCGGTGGCGGCAGGCGCGTGATTGCCTCGTCGAAAGGCTTTTTAGATTCACGCGATGGGAGCGTAGGGGCGTGCTCGAGGCGGGTAAGTCAGCGCGCGCCGTTGGCGCGCGTAAGTTGTCACGCGTCTCTGGCGCCTAACTGCACGTCGCCAGTCGAGGCGGAGCGCTGCCATCCCGTCAGAGAAGCAGAAGACTGTGTGTTGCCGGCCGCCTACTGACAAGTCAGTTGGCGGTGAACCCGTTGCCAGTCGCGGCCCAGTAGATGCCGCCATAGACATGGTGCATGAAGCTCGCGTCGCTGTACGTCGCGGGCAAATGACCCAGCGCCGTGTAGAACGCGCGGCCGCCGTCGTACTCCTGGTACCACGCGAGCGGATGGAAGTTGCCCATGCCCTTGCCTTCCTTCGTGGCCCATTTCGCGTACGGCTTGTAGGTTTTCTCGTCCACGCTGAGTAGATAGTGCAATTTCGAGCGCGCGGCGTCGTACTCGTACCACTCCTCGGTGGCCAGGAACCGCTTCGGGAAACGGTCCATGCCCGGGAAGTTGGCATCCTCGACCTTGATGGTCGCGGTCTGCACCGCGGGATGGATGTGGAACATGTGCCCGACCATCTTCGTATACCAGGGCCAACCGTATTCGGTGTCCGCCGCGGCGTGGATGCCGACGAAGCCGCCGCCCGCCTTGATGTAGCGCTCGAACGCGGCCTGCTGCTCGTCGTTGAGGACGTCGCCCGTCGTGCTCAGGAAGATCACCACCTTGTACTTCTTGAGCTCCTGGTCGTTGAACACGCGCGCGGCGTCCTCGGTCCAGAAGACGCTGAAGTCGTGCAATTGGCCGAGGCCGCGAATGGCCTTGACGCCTTCGAGGATCGATTCGTGGTGCCAGCCGGCCGTCTTCGAGAACAGCAGCACACTGAATTGCTCCGCGTGGGCGGCACTCGTGGCGAGCACACCGAGAAGGGAAAGCAGGAAAAGGCGGTAGTGTTTCATCATGGCAATGTCACCTTCGGCGCGGTCGTGAACGGCTCGATCCCGAATTTCGGATACGCTTCGCTCGGATAATAGAAAACGCCATCCTTGACCACCATCGCAATCGTCTTGATCGCTTTCAGATCTTTCGTCGGGTCGCCAGGTACGAGGAAGAAGTCGGCGCGCTTTCCTTTCTCGATCGAACCTGCACTTTGCTCCTGGCCGACGTAGCGCGCGCTGTCCCAGGTCGCCCGCTTGAGGATCTCGGGAGCCGTCATGCCGACGGACTGGTACAGCTCCAGCTCGCGGTGATACGTGAACGAGCCGCCGGTGTCGGTGCCGAAGACGATGAACACGCCCCGATCATGCAGTTGCCGCACCACGCCCAGTAGTTTGTCGAACGCCTGGCGGTAGGCCAGCGCGTCGCCCGGCGCCGATGTATCGATCCAGGCTTTCATCGCGTCGCGACGCGTGCCGATCGGCATGTGCGAGAGGTAGTCGGTTGCACCGGGCGGCACTTGTCCATCCTGGTTGAACACCAGGTTCTCGTGGATGCCCAACGTCGGATCGATGGCTTTATAGCCTTTCACCATCAGCTCGATCGTGTGTTGCACCTTGGCGCTGTTCAGATCGAGCGCCGGCAGGCGCTTGAGCGCCGTGAGGCGGAATAACGTGCGCGTGTCTTCGGTCGGTGCGATCACCCAGCCCAGCGCGAACTGGTTGATGTGAGTGATTTCGTCATAGCCTGCTTCGATCATCTGATCTGCGGTCGCGAACGCGGGCACATGCCCCGCCACGCGCATTCCGAGGCGATGTGCCTCCTCGATCATCGCGGGCACCCATGCGGGGTTCATGCTGTTGTAGATCTTGATCTGCCAGTAGCCACGCGCGCCGTACCAGCGAACCGCGTCGATCGCCTTCTCCTGGCTGTCGACCAGGATGCCGTTGTTGGAATTGAATGGACTCTTGCCTTCGATGAACCCCGACCGGATGACGTGCGGCCCCCCAATCTCGCCCGACTCGATTCTTCGCAGCAACGAATCGAGCACGGCGTTGTCGTTGCCCATGTCGCGCACGCTGGTGATGCCGGCCAATACATTGAGCAGTGCGTCGTCCTGGCCTATGTGAGCATGCATCTCGTACATGCCCGCGATCAGCGTGCCGCCCGCCGCATCGATGGTGACCTCGCCCAGTGTCGCCGGACTATCTACAGGCTCGACTCCGGCAATCTGCTTGCCGTTGACGATCACGCTGACCGGCGCGGTCAGAGCGCTGGTCTTGGGATCGAACAGACGCACATTGCGGATACGCGTCGGCCCGCCGTAGTCGTGCGCGACTTCCCGCTGTATCGCGGCGTAGCGCTCGGTGCTCCAATCCGCGGCCAGCTTGCGCAGCCGCACTTCTTCGCCTTCGTAGCCCGCGCGCACCACCACCGCCTCCGGCGACACCGTCGCGAACAGGTCTCCCTGGGCGTCGAGCAACATCGCCTGGGGTTCGGTGCGGATGCCCGAAAGCTCGTACCGCGTGACCTGCAGGGCGCCACCGGCACCTTGAACGTCGAGACTGTTGCCTTTCTCGAGCTTCACCTTCCCGCCCGGGAGTGCAGGCATCGTCATGCCCGGCTGTTTGAGCAACGCGCGCGCGTAGATCTGCAGCGACCACGGGCTGCCGCTCTGCGCGATGTAGATAGCCGGTTCCTTGAGAGCGGCCTGGCCTTTGCCAGTCGAATCGAGCCAGGTCGCGCGACGCTGGTCGCGGGTGAACCGCTCGTTCACCTTGCTGCCAAACGTGGTGGTGCCCGAGATAGACCACGCGCTCGGCATGCCGTCGGCGCCGAACGTGATCGTCTCGGCCATCGTCGGCCCGCGTCCGTTGTTCTTGACGTTGTAATCGATCGTCGTGAGGCCGGCTTTCGTATCGACATTCACGTGGCCGACTTTCTGGCCGCCGACGATGACGGTGTAGCGCGCCGTGTCGGCGGCGAAAGCGCTGATGGGGAGGATGAGTGCGAGCGTCAGGGCGAGCAGTCGGGTCATGGCTGGATTCCGGATGGAGGCTGCCGCCGAAGATACTCCGTGCAGCGGCCGCCCGGAAAACCTCATGGTCATGGCGGCGGCCCAATGGCTTATACACGGCCGCGCCCGGCCACGATAAGGTAGCGGCCGCCATGGTCGACGCCGACTCATTGACCGACCTCATCCACCGCGCGCAACAGGGCGACGAGGCGGCGCTGCGCGTGGTGTTCGATGCCACCTACGCGGAGCTGCGCGGCCTCGCGCGGGCGCGCCTGTCCCGCGGCAGCCGCAACACCCTGCTCGACACCACCTCACTGGTGCACGAGGCCTACCTGCGATTCGCCGACTCCGGCCGCCTTCGCATTGGCGATCGCCAGCACTTCCTGCGCTACGCCAGCCACGTGATGCGTTCGGTGATCGTCGACTTCGTGCGCGAGCGCATCGCGCTGCGACGCGGAGGAGATGCGGTGCACGTCACGCTGAACACCGAGATCGGCGACGGCGCCTCCATGGCCGGCGAAAGCGAGATCCTCAACGTCCACGAGGCGCTGGAGGAACTGGCGCAGGTCGACGGGCGCCTGGTGCAGGTGGTGGAGATGCGGTACTTCGCCGGCATGACCGAAACCGAGATCGCGGCGGCGCTCGGCGTCACCGAACGCACCGTGCGCCGCGACTGGCAGAAGGCACGCCTCCTGCTGGCCGAGTCACTCAAATAGTTAGCCGATGTCCTGTTTTCACCGGCTAATCCGTTAATTGCCCGACATGCCCAAGAACCCCCTCGACGCGCGTACCTGGACTGCCCTCAACCGGCTGCTGGACGAAGCGCTGGAGCAGGCGCCCGGCGATCTCGAGCGCTGGCTGAACGATCTGCCCGAGGAGTACGCGGAGCTCGAGCCGCGGCTGCGCTCGCTGCTGTCGAATGCCGCACGCATGGAAACCGGCGACTTCCTGCGGACGCTACCCAAGCTCGAGCTTGCGCCGGGCGACCTGGCCGTCGCGGGCAACATGGAAAAGGCGGGCGACATCATCGGCAACTACCGGCTGCTGCGTGAGCTCGGCAGTGGCGGCATGGGTGTGGTGTGGCTGGCCGAGCGCACCGACGGGTTGATCAATCGTCCAGTGGCACTGAAGCTGCCGCACGGCGCCTGGAAGCGCGCGGGGCTGGCGGAACGCATGGCGGTGGAGCGCAAGATCCTCGCCACGCTCACGCATCCCAACATCGCGCATCTGTATGACGCCGGCCTCACGGCCGACGGCCAGCCGTATCTCGCCATCGAGTACGTCGAAGGCGCGCGCATCGACGTGTACAGCCGCACGCTGGACCTCAAGGCGCGCTTGCGATTGTTTGCGCAGGTCGCTCGCGCCGTCGCCTATGCACACGGAAAGCTGGTGGTGCACCGGGACCTCAAACCCGCCAACATCCTGGTGAATGCCGATGGCCAGGTGCGCCTGCTCGATTTCGGCATCGCCAAACTACTCGACGATGGTACGGCGCGCGAGACGCGGCTCACGGCCGCCTCCGGGCGCGCGTTGACGCCCGACTATGCCTCGCCCGAGCAGATCGTGGGCGAGCCGCTGACCGTCGCCTCCGATGTGTATTCGCTCGGCGTGATCCTGTACGAGTTGCTGAGCGGCAGCCGCCCCTACAAGCTGCAGCGGGATTCGCGTGGCGCGCTGGAAGAGGCCATCGTGCAGGGCGAGCCGCCGCTGCCCAGCAGCGTGGCGGAACCTTCGCAGCGCAAAGCGCTGCGCGGCGATCTCGACACCGTGGTGTTGAAGGCGCTCAAGAAGCATCCGTCCGAGCGCTATCTCACGGTGTACGCGCTGCTGGACGACATCCAGCGATACCTGAGCTCGCGGCCGGTGCTCGCGCAGCCGGACAGCCGCTGGTATCGCGTCCACAAATTCCTGCGCCGCAATCTGCTGGCGGTGAGCGCAGGAGCCGCCATCCTGCTGGTCATCATCATCGGCGCGGGCATCGCCACCTGGCAGGCCCGCGTGGCACTGGCCGAACAACGGCGTGCCGATGAAGTGAAGGAGTTCATCGCGGGCATTTTCCGCGAAGCCAGCCCCTACAACGGCGGCAACACCGGCGCCCTGACTGCAATCGACCTGCTCAAGCAGGCCGAGGCACGGTTGGCGCCCTCGTTCACGGATCAACCCGCCGTGCGCGTCGAGCTGGCCACGCTGATCGCGGAAAGCCTGGCGGCGCTGGGCGACAATGACGCCGCCGAACCGATTCTCGAACGCACCGCCACCGAGGCGCGCAAGAATCTCGGCGCCACGCATGAGATGACCGTTCGCGTCGAGCTACTGCAGGCGCAGCTGTACCGGATGCGCGGCCGCGCCAAGGAAGCCCGCGCGCTGCTCGATCACATCCTGCCCGCCATGCGCGCCAACCACGACACCAAGCCAGCCGACCTTGCGGGTGCGCTCTCGCATCGCTCGCTGATCGCGATGGAAGAAGGTGCCTATCCAGAAGCGGAAGCCTTCGCCGCCGAGAGCGCGCGCATCGCGAACACGCGGCTCGCGAAGGACGACGAGCAGATCATCACCAGCTCCATCCTGCTGGCGCTCGCCTACCGCTACACGCACAAGTTCACGCAATCGCGCGATGCCGCGCGCGACGCCTACCTCGCCGCCGTGGCCCGGTTTGGCACTGACACCCCGCATCCGCGCGTGGTCGAAGCCAAGAGCACCTTCGGCCGCGCACTCGCGGACACCGGCGAGCTGGCCGAAGGCATCACGCTCATCGACAGCGCCGTCGCCGACCTTCGTACTCTCACGGGGCCGGAGAGCCAGCAGGTGGGCGTGTTCCTGCAGAACCTCGTGGCGTATCGCATCGATCTCGGCGAGCTGAACCTGGCGGAGCAGAATTCCACGGACGCGCTGCGCATCATCGGTGCGCAGGTGCAGAAAGAGTCGCTCACCTACGCCGCCACGCTGAGCTCACGCGCGCAGGTGCGCCTGGCGCGGCGGGATCTCGCGGCGGCGCTCATCGAGTTCGACGAAGCCATTCCCATCTTTGAACGACTGGTCGGAGCCGAAGGCGAGTTCACGTTGTTAGCCCGGGCGTGTCGCGCGCAGACGCTGGGCTTTTTCGGCCGCGTACCAGAGGCAAACAAGGAAATCGAGAGTGTCACCGCCATCGTGGCGAAGAAGCCCGAGTTCGAATTCGTCAATGCGCGCGTGGCCCAGGTGCGCGGCACGCTGTTGCGATTGAGTGGCGACGCCCGCGGCGCGCTCGAAGTGCAGGAGGCGCTGCTGGCCAACCGTAGCCAGGCGCCCAAAGTGCAGCGCGAACGCATGCGCGCGCTCGCCGAGAGTGGCAAGGCGCTGCTGGCACTGGGCGAGCACGAACGCGCGGCCGACGCGCTGGAACGCGCGCTCACGGAGTTCACGCGCCTCGAAACGCAGGTGACACCGGCGCGCGCGGAGACGCTGGAAGCGCTGGGCCGCACGCGGCTGGCGCAGCTTCGCGCCGCCGAGGCATTGAAGGCTTCGCAGGCCGCGCACGAGTTCTGGCTCGGCTTCGATCCCGCCAACGCAGCCGCGGCGGGGGCCGCGGCCACGCTGCAACGGGCCGAGAGAATGCTCGCGGCCACGCCGTGAGCGTTCCCTAACCTTCCAACGTAATTCGAGGGTGCAAACCGGACATGTCCGGTTTTCGCCGTGCATTCCGTTACCCGGGCAGGACGCCGTGTTGGCGTCCGCAAGGGAAGTGCACTCATGAACAAGCCCGCCAGAATTCTCTCCGCCTTCGTCATCCTGCTCGTCTGCCTGACCGGGTGCGGCGGTGGCGATGAAGCGCCGCCGCCCGCGCCGAATCCTCCCGCACAACCGCCGCCGCCTCCCCCGGCCGGTACCGTCGTCGGCGCCTCGGGTGGCACCGTCACCGGACCCAGTGGCACGAGCGTGGTGGTTCCCGCCGGCGCGTTGAGCGCGGATGTGCGCATCCTCATCGAGCAAACTTCGGTGGGTGCGCCCGCGCTGCCGGGCACGTTCACCGTCGGCGGAAAGACGTTCGCCATCACGCCGCATGGCACGGTGTTCTCGCAGCCCGTGACCGTGATACTGCCGTTCGACCCGGCGCTGATACCCGCGGGACGCTCGCCCGAGCTCTACAAGACCAACGCGCAGAATCAGTGGGAGCGCGTGTCGAACGCCGTGTTCGGCACCACCAGCGTCACCGCCACCACCACCAGCTTCTCGTACTGGGCCACGCTGATGCCGCCGCTCGTCGTCGGCAAGCCTGTCTACCAGTGGGAAGTCACCGAGCTCAAGGGTGAAGCGCTCACCAAGGATAAGTTCGTCATCGGCATCTCGATCGAAGAAGACATGGCGAACCACTACGACTTCGGTGGTGAGCGCTTCACCCTTGACGTGCTCGACGCCAGCGGCAATGTGATCCAGGCTTCGGATGGCCTCGCGACCGTGCAAGTGGCGGGCACCGACGACGGCGCCGACTGGTGGATAGGAACCGAAGCGCCGAATGGCAACGCCGCGCTGCCCGACAGCACCATCGGCACCGAGATCGTGTTCACGCAGACGCAGAGCTACATCAAGCGCGATCCCGATGCGACGCTGTCGTTCTTCGTGACCAACGCGTTCATGGAGACCTCCGATCTGAACGGCGTGTTAGGCCGTGAATGCCCCACCGTGCACCAGATCGGCCTGCTGTGCGACGCCATCAGCGCGCAGGTCTTCCTGCAGGTGGAGGCATTCACCGTTCCCGCAGCCCCTTTCACCACATTCGACTATTTCTACCTGCTCGGCGGATCCGCCGAGCTCACCGGCATTGCCGGGTCCTGGGACAGCCGCGCGACCACGGCCGCCTTCTCGCAGGAGAAGCTCTGGGACATCGAGGACTTCGCGTTCACCATCGAGGAGATCGATGGAGCGCCCGAGGCGCTGATCACCATGAAGCTGGCGCATCCCATCTTCCATGAGTACAACATCGATCTTTCCGATATCGCCGTGGGCCAGGCGTTCACGCTGCAGTTCAGCGCCACCAGCACCGCCTACAACCGCGCTGCCGTCGGCATCAGCGGCATCGGCGCCGAGTTCGCGACTTCGGCGCGCTCCTATCTACGCGACCCACGCGGGCCGGCGGGCATCGCACTGGACGCCGCAGGGCTCGAGGCCATTGCAACGCAGACACCCGTGGTGTCGCCGCCGGTCGTGCCGGCGCTGCCCGTCGCCTGCCCCGTGCCGAACCCCGCCGCTGGCGCGCTGCAGTTCGATGCCGCTAACTACCGGCAGTCTGAAGGCAACGTCGCGCCCACGGTTACCGTGACCCGCACCGGCGGCACCACCGGCGCCGTCACCGCCACTTTGGCAACCAGCAATGGCTCGGCCATCGCAGGCACGGATTACAACGCGCTTGCGACCACCGTGCGTTTCGCGGCGGGCGATGACACGCCGCGCGTGGTGTCGGTAACGTCGATCGCGAACACGACGGCCAACGAAACCGACAAGACCGTGAATCTCACGCTGTCGCAGCCCGGCGGCTGCGCCACGCTCGGAGCGCAATCCACCGCCGTGCTTACGATCCAGGACGACGACCTGCCACCGCCACCGCCCAGCTTCAACGTCGGCGGCACCATCACCGGACTCGAAGGCACCGGCCTCGAGCTCGATGACCTGCAGTTCCTGCCCATCCAGCCCACCGGCAATGGCCCGTTCACCATGCGGTTTCCTGTGCAAACCGCCCGGCCCTACGAAGTGCGCATCACCGCGCAGCCCATCAATCCCGTGCAGGTGTGCACCGTGACCAACGGCAGCGGCATCGTGGCCGACGCCGATATCACCAACATCCTGGTGAACTGCGTCACCACCGCCGCCAGCGGCTCGCTCGACGCCAGCTTCGGTGGCACCGGCAAAGTCTCCGCCGATTTCGGCGGCGATGAGTCCGCCATGGTGCTGCAGCCCGACGGCAAGATCATCATGGTGGGCGGCGCGGGGGATTTCATCGTCGCGCGCTACAACAGCGACGGCACGCTCGATGGCAGCTTCGGCAATGCCGGACTCACTACCACCGACATCGCGGGCGGCTCCGACCGCGCGCACGCCGTCGCCTTGCAGCCAGACGGCAAGATCGTGGTTGCCGGGTACGCGCGCGTCGGCAACAACGACGATTTCGCGGTAGTTCGATACCTCGCCAATGGCACGCCCGACCCCGCGTTCGGCACGCTGGGCGAAGTGACCACGGATTTCTTCGGCACTCGCAACCGCGCTTATGCCGTGGCCATCGCCGCCAACGGCCAGGTGCTGGTCGCCGGCGAGACCGTGCTGCCGGCGGGTTCCGGTGATTTCGCGCTGGTTCGCTATTCCGCTGGCGGCGTGCTCGACACCACGTTCGGGGGCACTGCGCTCGGCAAGGTGACCACCGACATCGTCGGTGGCGTCGACAATGGCCGCAACATCGCCATCGGCAGCGGCGGCACCATCCTCGTCACCGGCACCATCACGCTCGGGGGCGACGTAGTGCTCGAGAATCTCGGCGCCGCGCGCTACACCGCCGATGGGTTGTTAGACGGAAGCTTCGGCACCGCCGGCAAGCTCAGCATCGCCGGGCGCTCGCTGGGCGATGGCCTCGTACTTCAGTCCGACGGCAAACTGCTCGTGGCCGGCAGCATGCCCGTGGGCGGCGTAAGGCACTTCGCCGTGATGCGGCTGCTGACCAATGGGACGCCCGACGGAAGCTTCGGCAGCGTGGGACTTGCCACGGTTGGCTTCACTACCAACAACGACTTCGGCAGAAGCGTGGCGCTGCAGGCCGACGGCAAGGTGCTGGTGAGCGGTCAGAGTTCGAACGGATCGAATGGCGATTTCGCACTGGCGCGTTTCGACGCCAATGGCAACCTGGACCTGAGCTTCGATGGTGACGGCAAGTTCACCGTGGACTTCTTCGGTTCGGGTGATGGCGCGGAGAACGTGACCGTGCAGGCGAACGGCCGAATCATGCTCGGCGGCTTCGCGGCGAACGGTTTCGCGGTGAGGTTTGCGCTGGCGCGCGTGACGCCGTGAGTCGCAGCTCAGTTCCTCTTTGGCCCAGAGCCCATGAGACCGAGGATGGCTTCATAGGCTTGGTCATGAGCTCGGCACCGGCTGTGAGGCGTGGAGCGTGCTGTTGCGCAGATAGCCAGATTACGCATATGGCCATCCCTGAGAATCAGTTAGTGAGGTGTCGGCCATCTTCGTGTGGCGCGAAAAGACTGCAAATCAGACAAGCGGAGGACTGCGCGTACTTCCCGTGGGCGCCATACGCCGCGTAAGACACCGGCCCATCAATGGAGTCGCAGCGCGAGACCCTGACGGCCACGTTCCCATCGGCTTACCGTGACCGCCGATACGGAGCGACAGAATACCCGGCTAATTTGACTGCCAAGCAAAGGTCTCGCTAACAAGGGCCCGTATGAAATCCACCATCCGGGCGATACGTCGGCGCCGCGAAGCGGCGCCGCATGGCTGTACTGGCAAATGATGCAGCGCTTTGGTTTCGAACACGGTGGTCTGACCCTGTCCTATCTAGATACCGGCGGCGACCGGCCGCTGATCATCGCGCTCCATGCGATGTGGATGGAGGCGCGAAGCTTTGAGGACTTCGCAGCTTCGATGCATTTTTCTTTGCTGCCCGACATCCAGATCGCGTGCGCGCATTGGTGGTCGAAGAGGGCCCGCCGGAACAGCACGAGTCGATGACGTTCGTGCTGGACTGGCGCGGCCTGTACCCCACCAGCGACGCGCTCGAACAGAAGATCGGCGAACGACTTGCATGGTCGGCAAAACCCAGCTTCAGGGAAACGGCGCACGGCTGGACGCTGGCATTCGATCCCGACGAGCTGGTTACGCTTGCAGCTGGACACGTGACCCACCACGATGACGCGGCGGGCTTCGTATCCAATGTGCGGGCATTTCTTCAAAAACTTCGGTAGGTCAGGAACGTAGCTATGAAAGACTCAGCAACGGTGGCACGAGAAAGCTATGAGGCTTACGTTCGCAAAGATCGGGCTGCGATCGAGGACTTGATCGCCGAGGATTTTCACTTCACCAGTCCGCTGGACAACCGCATCAATCGGCAGATCTATTTCGAGCGCTGCTGGCCGAACAGCCAGCAGATTGCCGGGTTCGAGTTTGTCTACCTTGTGACCCTCGGCGACAAAGTGTTCGTAACCTACGAGGGCACGAACAATGGAGGCGGTCGCTTTCGAAATACGGAAGTGCTCACGATCCGCCAGCAGAAGATTGTCGAAGCCGAGGTCTACTTTGGCTGGTCCGTGCCACACCCTGCTCCGGACGGTGGTTTCATCGGCAGCCGCGACGCCTGACTCTTACATCGAATTCCCTGGATTCGCCGTCGCAAAGGCCGGTCACTTTCGGCGTCCAAGGTCACAGTTTGTGACCTTGAGATCTCCCACTCTTTAATGCTCATCATGCCGAACCTGCGGGCGTGTAATCTCCGGGCAGCCGACCTTCCTACCCAGTGATATCAGCTAGCAACATGAAAAACCCGCGTCCTCTCCTGGTGGTTTCAATCCTGGCCGTGCTCCTGCACGCGCCAGCCGCCTTCGCCACGAACCCGCTGATCCTGGATCAGTTCACCGCCGACCCCACCGCGCGCGTGTTCGAGGGAAGGGTCTATGTCTATCCCTCGCATGACATCCGCGAACCGCCTGGCTACACCGGGCGACCCAACTGGTTCGTGATGGAGGACTACCATGTGTACTCCTCGGCGAACCTCACCGACTGGACCGATCATGGCGTGATCCTCACCCAGAAGGATGTGCCCTGGGCCGATCCGGCCGGGTTCGCCATGTGGGCGCCCGACTGCGTGTTCAAGGACGGGAAGTACTACTTCTACTTCCCCGCGAAAGCGAAAGACGGCAGCAGGAGGATTGGCGTTGCGGTTGCGGATTCGCCGGCCGGGCCGTTTGCACCTGCGGCTAACTACATCGAAGGGGTGAACGGAATCGATCCCGGCATATTTATCGACAAGGACGGCAGCGCCTACATGTACTGGTCCGAGAAAGATGCGCTGGTCATGGCCAAGCTCAAGGCCAACATGCGGGAGATCGAGGGCGCGCCGGTGCCCATCAACAACCTGCCGAAGAAGGGACTGCAGGAAGGGCCGTTCGTGTTTGAGCGCAAGCGCGTGTACTACCTCACCTATCCGCACGTCGCCAACAAGATCGAGCGGCTCGAGTACGCCACCAGCGCCTCGCCCATGGGGCCGTTCAAGTGGGCCGGCGTGATGCTCGATGAATCCGAGAGCGGCTGCTGGACCGTTCACCAGTCAGTCGTCGAATACCAGGGCCAGTGGTATCTCTTCTATCACGACCGCGATCTGTCGCCTGACTTCGACAAGCGGCGCGCGATTCGGGCCGACAAGCTGTACTTCAATGACGATGGCAGCATCCGCAAGGTGACACCCACGCTGCGCGGTGTTGGGCTCGTGAATGCCGCAAACCAGATCCAGATCGATCGCTACAGCGCACGCAGCGGCGACGCCGTGGCCGCGTCGTTTCTCGACGATGCGAATCCGCACTCCGGGTGGAAGGTCAAGTTCGGCGCCGCGCACTCATGGGTGCGGTTCAACGAGGTCGACTTCGGACTCGGGGGACAGAAGAGCATCGAGGTGCGCGCCAAGGCCAGTGGCAAGGGCGCGCTCGAGCTTCGGCTAGATAGCCAGGACGGGCCAGTGATCGGGCGGGTCAAGGTGGACGGAGGAACGGATTGGAACGTCGCGAAGGGTGGCGCGAAGAAAGTGCCCGCCGGGGTGCATGATCTGTTTGTGACGCAGACAGGCGGTCAAGCCGTGGACGTGGATTGGGTGAGCTTTCGGTGATTCACAGGCGCAGAATGCCAGCAGGTCATCCAACGCTTCTATAAGAAGAGACAAGGAATCGAGCCATGTTCAACACCGGATACAACGGCATTCTGGGCCTGCTGATACTGATCGGCGACGTCTGGGCGATCATCAATATCTTCCAGAGCTCGGCGTCCAACGAGAAGAAGCTGCTTTGGACGATCGTGGTGATCGTGCTGCCAGTGCTCGGCCTGATCCTGTGGTTCTTCCTCGGGCCGCGCGGCGGCAGGACGTAACTGACGCGCGCTACATCGCCGCCGGCTGCGATATGTGCTCGTGGGTCACGAGCCACTCGCCGCCGCGTCGCTCGAAGCCGGTGGTACCGCGAACCCAATAGCCCGAAACGCGCCCGCCCGGTCGGGCGCCCGTGATCAGGGCCAGGTAGTGACAAAAGGCAGTGGGCTCACCCGGCTTTACGCGCAGGTTGTGGAGTTCGAAGCCGAGCGGACCTTCGAATGAGTCGAACCACTGTTCGAGGTTGTTGCGATACGCGCCGGCGCCGACCACGTTGAGTGACGCGCGCAGGTCGAAGACCTCGACGTCGCGGTCGTAGAACGTCATCAGTTGGTCCAGATCTTTGTTGCGGATCGCCTGGGCAAGCGCCTCGATGCGCCGGCGAAGAACCGATCCGATCGACTCGCCCGGCTGGCCATCGGGGGTCATGCTGAGGATGCGTAGCTCGGACGCTTCACGCGCGCGGTCGGCGGCGGCGCGGCTTTCAGGGTCGGTGATCCGGTTCATGAGGAGACGCTAGTCGTACACCGCCCTGCGGTCTGTCAGCACATCGCGCGAGCGCTGTCAGCAAGCCGCAGCCGTGCCATCCGGAGCCGCGTGTCAGTCGATCGACCTGCGCGCGTGCGGCATCGTCCGCTGCCGCGCGGCAGCCGGAAGTTCCAGAGTGCCCCATCACTCACGGAGGGCACGCCATGCCGAACCCAAAACCCATCGATATCGACACGCTGCTCGATGAGGCTGGACTTGGATTGCCCAAGGGCCACGACGTGCGATCTCTCGGACCCAGCGACAGCTCGGATACAGGCGCCGACGTGGTCGGGACTGGGCTGGCGCTGGACAGCACCACCGACCGAAACGGCACGGGTGAACGCGCGAGCGTCGAGATTGCACCCGATGAGGAGTTGGATCTCGCCGCCGATCGCATCGTCAGCGCCGAGGAGGCAGGTCTCGGCGGCGGGCTCGATCAGGCGGAAGAGGCGCAGCTTGGAGTTACGGATGAAGACATCGAGGCTGCGATGCGAGAGCGGCTGGGCCTGAAGGAATAGCGCGAGCCCTGTTGCCTCGACTCCATCGATGGGCATGTGCCGCGCTGCTCTCGTATAGATGGCCCACGACGAGCGTCTGGCCATTGCCGTTGAGCGATACCTGCTGCACGAATCTATCGTAACTATCCGGCAGATAGTTAGGTTCTACGATGTTGGCGAGCCGCCAGCTGGTTCTGAGGTGGTAGACGTAGACGGCACCGCTGATGCGTGCGCCTGGATTCAGCGGTGCACGGCGATCGTGTTGCCGTCATGGCCGATGGCTGGAGGATTGCGCGTCGCCGCCCGCTTCGATGCCTGGCCGTCCGACGACCTAACTACGACGCTCCCGTAAGACGAACGGTCGCGCCGCGGTAGGTCGCGGCACACCCTGACGGACATTTTCTGCGGCACTTACCGAAGGCACCGATATCTATCGCCCGCGGCCACTTGGTAGCCTGAATTCCGAACATTTCGACTATCAGGGATCGGTCATGAAAATTATTGGTATCGCCGCGAGCATGCTGGTGTCGTTGGCCCTGCTCAGCCCGGCATGGGCGGACGTCCGCACGCTGCCCTTCTCGTTCAAGCTCGTGCCGCCAACAGACCGGACCTACACGACCTTTGGCCAGGCCGTGGCCATCGATGGCAGTGCCATCATCGTGGTAGCGGCCTATGACGGCGGACAGGCCGCGTTGCTGTATCGGCAAACGAGCGGCCGCTGGAACTACAGCCGCGTCCTGACCTCGGTGACCGGACCACTGGTGCGCACCAGCGTGCGCATGAAAAACGCCATCGCTGCGGTGCAGTTCGGCGACGCGATCTCCATCTTCGAATATTCCGGCGGTGACTACGTGGCCGCCCGGAGCGCCGCGCCCATCCTGCATCCCGGTGGTCTAGCTATCTCAGGCAACAGCATTCTCATCGGTGGCGACGATTGCGACTACGACGCCGTCGTCTACCAGAAAGGCGCCGACGGGAATTGGGGCATCACCGGCCGCCTGGATGACAACACCGGCGCGTGTAGCCCCCAGGGCCTCGACGTGGAACTCAACTACGACTACGCGCTGCTGCGTGTGCCGTCCACGAATGAAGTGCACGCATGGCGTCGCAACGGAACTGCGCTCGCGTGGGTTCGGGCTGGTGACTTGAACGTGCCGGCCGATATCCCGACTTTCGATGCGCCGGCCGCGTTGCAGAACGCGACGGCAGTGACGCCCGGCTCCGTCGTGTTTCGCAGAAGCGGCACAACGTGGACTCAGCAGGGCGTGGTGATGCCCGTGGACTACGCCATGGGTACCGTTGCGGCTCACGACTTGAAGTATCGAGATGGCGTGCTCGTGACCACGGAATTCTGGCCCAGCGGCTTTCCTGCACACCCGAACGCCTACCTGGAGACCTCACCCGGCCAGTTCGAGCACTTCGCTATCTTGCACACGGATCTCAGCACCACCACGAGCCTCGACTTGTCCGGCCGCACCGTGGTGGTGGCCACGGAGAGGGGCAGTGCACGCGACGTCCTGGTATTCGTGCTGCCCTCAGAACCCAAGGCGCCGCTTCCTTTAGCGAACGATTTTGAGGATCAGGATATTTCCGATTTCACGTTTCACACCATGAGCGGCAGCGGACAGTACTCGCTGGCAACGCGCGGCACTGATGACGTTCTGGAAATGAACCACTCCACTGGCGGCCTCGGAATCGCGCTGATGGAGGGCAGCGAGACCACCGGCCGGCAACGTGTCGAGGCGGACATCACGCCTAGCTTCCCTCTTACCCGCGGCTGGGTCGGTCTCGTCGCGCGGTACGTCGACGCCGACAACTACTACTACGTAACCCTCCAGCGCGACACTCTCTTATACATCCGTCGCCGGCTGAATGGCGTCGACACGTGGATCAAGCAAGGTTACGCCATGGGCGATCAGACCTCGCATGTCTCTCTCACGGTGGATGGCGTGAACATCTCTGTCACAGTCCAGGGAATGCGCAACGGTCAATATGCGTCCGAAACCATACAGACGACGGACACGACGCTTCGCCATGGCCGCGCCGGCCTCGTCACCTACGCGGCGCGCGTGGACTTCGACGATGTGAACTTCAGCGCCACCAATCCAATCCGCCTGGTAGACAAGTGGAGCGACGGCTACGGCTTCGACTTCGGCCAACCCTTCATCACACGCGGCGGCAACTGGCAACCGGTGGAGGACCAAGGAGAGACCATAGCGATATCGCAGCGCGACCTCAGCGGCTATGCGCTTGCCACCTTTGGCACGCCCGTCGAGAGCCAGGAGATCCTCGTCACCGTGCGCCTCGATTCCTTCGGCAGCTCGGGCGAAGGCGCGTGGATCGGATTGCTGGGGCGATATGTGGATCCGAATAACTACTACTACGCAGCACTCCGCAATTCGAATGAGCTACTCATTCGCAAGAGGGTGAATGGTGTCAGCACCACTCTGGCCTCGGCGAGCCTGACGGCCGCGCCGACCTATTTGTACGCTCTGAGGTTCCGCCTGGTGGATGACTTGTTGCAGGTGTTCCACGGCGCCCAAGTGGTCGCCAGTGCGCATGACAGCGATATCAAGCGCGGGCGATACGGCATCGGCACGTATCGGGGTGCGGCGACCTTTTATGAAGTTAGAGTGACTCAGCCGTGAGCTAACAGGCTGATCTTGGGGCAGCTGCGGGGATCACGCCTCGCGTGATCCCCGCCCCGCCGTGAATGCTCTCTCAGGGCGTGATGCAGCTGGCGGGCCCGGGCAGCGCGGTGTTGCCGTTGGGACGGCTAGCCTGAAATCCCCATTCGCCGACACCCCTCGGCGCCAAGGCACTGTTATTCCCGCCGCCGCGCGCGGTTACGGTCTGCCCGCTGATGGTCAACGTCGCATTCCACGAGCCCGTGATGGCGTGACTCGCCGGGAGGGTGAACGTGACGGTCCAGCCGGAGATGTTAGAGGTGCCAGTGTTGGTGACGCGGACCGGTTGAATGACGTAGCCGTTGCTCCATTGGCTCTGGGTTGTCAGCGTCGCTGCGCAGCCACCGCCGCCGCCTCCTCCGTTCGCAGTTGTCACGGTGACCGATCCGGAGAATCCGGATGCGTTGCCCGCCGCGTCGCGTGCGCGAACCTGGTAGCGGTAGATAGTGTTGGCGGTCAAACCGGTGTTGGCAAACGACGCAGTAGGCGAGGTGCCGACCGACGCGAAGGTGCCGCCGCTCGCGCCCGTGGCCCGGAAGATGTCGTACCCCGTTACGGCGACATTGTCCGATGAGGGCGACCAGGACAGGTTGACCGATGACGCTGTCAGCCCTGAGGCGATCGGCGTCCCTGGCACGGTCGGCGACTGCGTGTCCCCCGTGTTGCCCGAGGTCGTGGCGACCACCGGTGAGGTAAAGCCCGACGCATTGCCGGCAGCATCGCGCGCCCGCACCTGATACCGGAACGTCGAGTTCGAAGCCAGGCCCGAGTTCGTGAACGTGGTCGTTGACGAGGTGCCTACGGACGCGAATGTTCCGCCGCTCGACCCGGGCGCGCGGAAGATGTCGTAGCCGCTCACACCCACGTTGTCGTTCGAACCCGCCCACGACAGCGTCACCGACGACGCGGTCACCGTCACCGACGGCGCACCTGGTACCGACGGAGGCTGCGTATCCGTCGGCGGCGTGACCGGGCCGGCCGCGATCGCCAGGTCGTACGCACGCTGCGCCACGAATTGCCCTGCCGGGCCGATGCAGCCGTCGGATTCTCCAGGCGGCTTGACCCAGACGAACGCATCGATCTTCGCGTCGCCAGTGACATTCGTGCTGGCGATGCCGATGGCACGGCCGGATGGATCGCACCACTCGGAGCCCAGTGGCCCGTTGCCGTTGCGACTGGTGTCGATGACCGCCTGCAAACGTGAGATGCCCGTGGCCGCGATGACCTGTTTGGCGAATGAAATTTCGGCCGACGTGGTCCGGTAGTTAGAAACATTGGTCGAGATACCATCCGCGCTGTTGGCGATGTCCGCGGCGACGAGGCGCGACGCAGCTTCGGAGGGCGAGAGCCAGTTCGAATGCCCGATGTCGATGTACACGCGCGCCTGGCTCGATCCAGCCTTGAGCCTTTTGCCCGCGTACGCGATGGACGCGCGGGTCTCGGCCTGTTGCGCGGCGGACAGGCAGCTCGACATGATCGGTAGCACGTCGGGCTCGAGGATGATGAGCGCTGGACGGTTCTGCAGGCCGGCTGCCACCTGGTCGATCCAGGCGCGATACGCGCCGTGGTCCGAGATGCCACCGGCGGACAGACCACCGCAGTCCCGATTCGGAATGTTGTACACGATCATGATCGGGATCTTGCCCGCGGCCGCTGCGGCGCCGACGTAGCTGCTCACTTGGGCGGCCACTGTCAGCGTGTTGTTCTGCGTGAACCAGCGGCCCTGAGGCACGCTCGCGATCCGATCCCGTATGACCGGCATGCGCGAGTCGCTCTGGTTCATCGCCACCCAACGCGCCGCCTGGGTGGCGGGATCGACATAAAACACCGAGTTGGACGTCTGCGACGCGGCAGGCCGCATCAGCAGGATACCGAGCGCGGCGACCACCGCGACCAGCACAGATTTGGGACTATTCATGGCAACTCCTTTTGTATCGCATCCTTTTCCGTGGATCGATCGAAACGCTTCCAGCGATTCGATCGTATCGGCGCGCGAGCACCTGACACTTCCAGCAACACCGTCACTGACAGGTCTCAGTTCGCGCTCTCGATTGCTGCAAACAGCCGCGCGAGTAGACAGTCGCTCGGAGGCTGTGTCAACGAGGGCAGCAATTGCAAGAAATTTTCTTTTCCTAGTCCAATCGCGACCCGCTCGAGTTGCTGCGTGAGTGCTTTTGATTGAATTGCACCCGGTTTCCGTTCTTGTCCGATGGTAAGCATTGCGCTGACAGTCAACGTACCGTCCCATGCGCGTGATCTCCGATAGCGACCGCTCTCGCGCGGCGCTAGTTTGACTTGGGCGGTTCCGCCAACAAGAAGCAGGTCTCGTCATGAAAGCCTTCCGTTTCGCGGTCACGTTGCTCGTGACTTTCGGGCTCATCACGGCAGTGCACGCACGCCCAGTTGTCATCGAGAACGGGTTCGCTCTGCGTGCTCCTCCCGACGCTTCGTGGGAAATCCTCGGCGGATTTGGCGTCGCCATCGACGGCGACTATGCTCTGGTCTCCGGCGAGCGAGACGTCGCCGACGCTTCGGCGCCGTCGGGCGTGCGGCACGATGCCGCCGTCTTCATATATAAACGCTCGGGCACGTCGTGGAATTACCTCAGCCGTCTTGGCCCGATCGCGCCCATAGAGACCACCTTTCCCACTCGGCGGGGCGGCCTCGCCATGAAAGACGGCGTGGCGATGACCATCACGGACCGCTGGCGCATCTTTGCGCGCACGGGCGATACCTTCACGCTCGAGTCCGTCGCCGGCATCCTGCCCACCGCGCTCAACGGACCGGATATCGAAATCGATGGCGGTCGCATTCTCGCCGCGTACTGGAGCTGCACTTTCGACGCCGTGGTCCTGCGCAAAACGGGCAGCTCGTGGAAGCCGGAAGGCCAGCTTTCCGAGAACACAGCCGGTTGCACTCAGTCAGGCCAAAGCTCGACATGGCTGGACATCCAGGGCGATCGCGCTGCAGTGGCGTACCAACACAATTCTTTGGCGTACGCACATGCCACCACATTCAGACTCGACCCAACCGGCGGGGGCTGGCTCGAGGACGGGCGGCTCGGCGGTTTCGTTGTGCCCAGCCTCGAACCCGAGCTGAAGGTCGCGCTCGCCGCGCCGGTCGTCGCCTTCGGCGGGACCCGAACTACTGTGGGATCCCGGTCTGGTGAGTACCTGAACTACGCGGGATCATTCGAGACGGCAGACAGCTACCTCGCGCCTCTCGACTATTTCTCCACCATGCTCGAACGCGCGGGGCCAGGCACGTACGCGCAACGAAACTTCAGTTTCGACCGCGGCGCGTACATCATCCACCTCATCCGCGCGACTGAGACCGTGCCCCGCGTCTTGGATCACGTCGCGACGCTGCAGAGCCGCTCGGGCGCATCGCTCGGCTCCTCGCTGGACGTCAGCGGCAATCGCGTGATCGTGAACGGACGCACTCCCACCGGCGGCGACAATAGCGTGCGCATCTTCGAGCTCCCGGCGATCCTCGAGGCGCCCGCCTTGCAGTATCACGACTTCCAGAACGTGGCCGAGGGGGCTCTGTGGCAGCGCGCGCCGGGGAGCACGTTCAACATCGTCAGAGTGGATAGAACCAATGTGTTTCGGCAGCCGAACTACACCGCTGCCGCCGCCTGGCTACCGGGAAGCGCCACCACGAACCAGGGCGTCCAAGCCGAGATCACCACGGGCGGGATTTCCCAGGGCCCCAACTTCGGCGCTGGACTCGTCACGCGCCGCATCGACCAGAACAACTACTATTTCGCGATCATCAATCCAATCGGCAAGGTGGAGCTCAAGCGCATCACCAACGGAGTGTTCGCCACGCTTGGCACCGCAGTCGTACCGATCGATAACAACAAGAAGCATCGGCTGCGGCTGGAGTCCATCGGCAGCGCGCACCGCGTGTATCTCGACGACCGCCGGTTGCTCGAAGCCCGTGATTTCACGTTCCCGGCTGGCGCCCCCGGAATCATGACCACCGGCGTCCAAGCGGATTTCGACAACGTGATCGTCTCCCCCACCCCGTTCACGACTATCTACTTTGACGACTTCAGCGGCGAATGGCCTGCGCAATGGCAAGGGTATGGCGGAGCCGGCAGCTGGCAAGCCGCTGACGGTGTATTGCGGCAATCGAGCCCCGGCCGCTTCGCCCGCATCGCCACGGGCCCCAACACCGATGACCAGATCATTCGCGCGCGCATCAAGCCAACGAGTTTCGCGGCCGAGAACAACTGGGTCGGGCTGTTAGGGCGGCTCTACGTAGACGATTACTATCTCTACGTAACCTTGCACGAGCGCGACGTGATCGCCTTGTGGACGCGCACCGGTGGCACCTCCACGCAACTGGCCACCGCACGCCTGCCGATCAGCGTGGGCACCTGGTACGACGTGCGGCTCGAGGTCGTCAACAATGTCTCGCGCGTGTTCGTCGACGACAAACATATCCTGACTTCGTACGTAGACCCGGCGCCGGTGTTGAACGGGGAGCGGCAGAGCAAAGGCCGGGTGGGGATGATCACGTATCAGGCGACGGCCGAGTACGACGACTTCATTTCGTACCAGCCTTGAGGGAGCGCTGCGCACACGAAAACCATCGACGCGCTCTACGAAGCCGCCATGAAGTTGCTGAAGAACGAATACTTCGCGGGAGGGTGAGCGGGCGCGTCGATATCCGAACGTCACCGCACGCGTTCAGTACAACCAGACCGCGCCCGCATTCTCGGCGCTGATGTTGTAGCGGTCGCCATCGATCCCGGTGGCGTTGCTATCCTCTCCGGGAGAACCCACGGCCAGGTAGTAGCCGCTACCGCTCAACGAGATGGCTCTGCCGGCGAATCCACCCCCTCGGTCCGGCACAGGCATGACGATGGGTACCTGGCGCCACGGATCGTTGGTGTTGCCGGTACGTTCGTAGACGACCACTGCGCGGTGCTGACTGCCGATAACCACGCGCCGTGCGTTGCGGCTGAACTCTGCCCGGTATCCCCATTCGTGCCAGATCAGCCCAGGAGGCTGCGGGATCATGGATTCGCGCACCCAGGAGTTGCCGTCCCAGCGGTAGATAGTCAGTGTCCGGGTCTCAGGTTCCGATCCTTCCTTCATCGCGACACTGTTGCCATCGAAGCTCAGTGCTGACATCTGGTCGATGCCGGCGCCAGTCAACGCCACCAGCTGGTCACCCACCAGAACCCAGGCATTGCCGCTGCGCTTGCGCGTCGTGAGACGGAACTCCTGGCTGGGATACAGGAAGCACATCGACGTCAGTGTCGTTCCGTCTCCGCTCATGCGCACGAAGCTGCAGTAGTAGCCGGGAAACGCCGGGCCTACGGTCGCCGTGCGTTGCCAGGTAGTGCCGTTGAAATCGTAGATATGGGTCCGGCCCTCGTAGGCGTCGTCCTCACCTCTAGGCAGGCTGGAGTTGACCTTGAGCGTCGCGCCGTCCTCGGTAATTTCGACCGAGTAACCGAAGCTATTTCCAAGTTGGCCGGGAAAAGACTCCGGTGCGCGCAGCGTCGAGTGAAGCGTCCACGTTCCATTCGACGCGCGCCGGAATAGATAGACACCACCGGTGAAGCGAGTTCCGTCCACGGTCTCCCCCGGCGCGCCCACCGCCACCCACGAGCCGTCGCCGCTGACCGCAATGGCTTTCTGGTCGTAGCCATCGCTGCGGCCATTTCGGCAGCAGACTTGCGAGGCAGAGGACTACCGTTCGCCTTGCCCAGGACTTCCGTGTACACAAACCGGTCGCAGGCCGCGACGAAGGGTTTGGGCGTCTTCAGTTCACCGAAACCGTAGACGCGCTTGCCGGACTCCTTGAGCCGCGAAGCGAGGCGTGTGAAGTCGCTGTCGCTCGACACCAGGCAGAAGCCATCCAGGTTGCCCGCGTACAGCAGATCCATCGCGTCGATGATCAACGCGCTGTCCGTCGCGTTCTTGCCCTTGGTGTACGCAAATTGCTGCACGGGCTGGATAGAGTGATCCAGTAGCGCAGTCTTCCAGGGACCGAGGTTGGGAGTGGTCCAATCGCCGTAGATTCGCCGGACGGTCGCTCGGCCTAGTTTGGCCACTTCGTCCATCAAGCCCTGGACGGCCGATGGTCTCGCGTTGTCGGCGTCGATCAGGATCGCCAGGGTTGCGCTCGATGGAATTGGCCACCCAGTGGGTGGCCTATTTGCCCGCTCTCGATCAATTTGGGGTACGCGAGATAGAACTCGCGAAGATCCTTCAGAGTCGACAGCGAATAGCCGCGTCCGAATTCGCGCTGCAAGCGTTCGGCCAGGAGCTTCAACGTTCGCTCGCGGTACCCGGCTCGGCGCCTGCCGCGCTGCTCGTCCTCGACAATTTCCCGACCAATGAGCCAATTGCAAACGACCTGCGCGGAATTGACCGAGCGAGCGGTTGCGACGCGAGTCGAACGAAGAATGTCCCGAACGCGGCCGAAGAGCGCAGCGCTTCGATCTGCGGCTCTGTCTTAGCAATCCCTTGCATCGAACAAGATTACGGAGGTGCTCCTGTGAGAGCGACGAACAAATCTAGCGCGTTTGATCCGAAGCACAGGTCAAGGCGAGAGGCCTGGCCGACCCTGCATGCGTCCGTTCTAAACCTCTCGAAATCGAGAGGTTTAAAGCCGGGATTGCTCAGCTGCTCCCACCACCCCGGTTACTAGATAGAACTCGAGCTTGCCGAGATATTCGGGTTTGAACTCGTCGATCTTGAGCTCGATCGCGACCAGAGAATTCAATGCTCGATTGAAGAAGAGAAGATCGAGCACAGAGTCTTTACCCCCGACTTGAACCACAAACTCCGAAGCCACGAAGCAGAAGTCTCGCCCGAGCTCAGTCAGAAAGCGGCCGAGATTTCGAATCAATCCACGGTGGAGATCTCGCTCCGAGTGGGCCTCGGGCAGGTCTATAAACTCCACGAGGTACGCGTCCTTGAACTCTTGTTCCGCGCGCGGTTGGGTTGCCTTCAATGCCGCTGAGAGTTTTGGCCGAGCAAGTGCGGTCCGCTCGAAGAGAGCGCCGTCGATCTGGCTGGCAAGTTCACGAACAGACCAACCGTTTTGTATCGCAAGGCGCATATAGAACTCGCGCTCATTGGCTTGCTTGGTCTTCGTCAGGATATGGAGATTCGATGACCATGGCAGTTCTCTCAACAGCGTTGAGAGTTTTGGGACACCGCGATACGCCTCGAAAAACTGACGCATCCGCCAGAAATTCTGTGCCGAGAATCCGCGCATTCCAGGATGTAGTCGCTCGATGTGCACCGCCAGCTCGGCAACGGTGCCATGCCCCCACCCGTCGCGAGAGATTCGACGGCTAATCGTCTCGCCGACTCGCCAATAAAGATCGATCAAGCCCGCGTTGACAGATCGCAGCGTACACCGCCGAGCGTCCCGAATGAGCTCCACCACCTCATCAAACGCCGTCGTCGTCAGCGCCGTCGATTCCTTGGAACGGCGACGACAACCGTCATCTTCACCGCGCGGGGGCTGTTGAGCACCGTCGCGGCCATGATGGCGCCGTGCTCGGTGAAGACCAGTGGCGGAAGCTTTACGTTCGAGCCCGCCCGGCGTTCAAGATCACAGATTGTGATCTTGAACGCATAACCTCTTGATGCGTAAGCTCGATTACGAATCATCGCTCACGCCGGGATGATGGCTTCGCGCTTACGTTGCCTTCAGCTGCCGCTCTTTGCTCGCTTTACCGAGACAACCTTGTCCTGTCGGCGCAGCTCAAAGTGATTCGAGGCTTCAAGCAAATCGCTTAGCTTTGAGTACCCGTAGTTGCGCGAATCGAAATCCGGCGCCTTCTTGTTGAGGATGCTGCCGACAGCGCCTAAGTGCGCCCAGCCATTCTCATCCGTGGCGTCGTCCACGGCACCTCCCACCAGGTCCAGGAAGCGCTGGTTTCGATCCAGCTCCGACGGGGGCTGGCGAGGCGGTGCCTGGCCTTCAACAGTTGTGAAGATCTCGGTGTATATGAACCGGTCGCAAGCGGCCACGAACGGCCGCGGCGTCTTCTTCTCGCCAAAACCGTACACACGCTAAGCCAGTCGCGTGAAGTCGCTATCGCTGGACACGATGCAGAAGCCATCGAGATTGCCGGCATACAGCAGGTCCATCGCATCGATGATTAGAGCGCTGTCGGTGGCGTTCTTGCCCTTGGTGTATGCGAACTGCTGGATGGGCTGTATGGAATGTTCCAGGAGAGCCTCTTTCCACGAGCCCAGATTGGGCGTGGTCCAGTCGCCGTAGATTCGGCGCACCACGGCTCGACCAAGCTTCGCGACCTCGTCTATCAAGCCTTTGACGATGGCCGGGCTGGCGTTGTCAGCGTCGATGAGGATTGCCAGAGCGGCACTGGATTCTTCACTTGATGGCATTGCCGAAGACTACCAGTAACCGGTGGATAGGCGATCTAGGCTAATGTGATTCTTAGCTTTTCCGCGGCCCCGTGCCCATGAGACCCAGGATGGCCTCATATACCTGGTCGAACTGCTTTCGAGTATTCGCGTCGAGCGCAGCTACTGATCGCTCCAGAGTTTCAAGCCGTCGCGCGAGCGTAGAGTTCGACGCCAACACCTCACGCAGCTTCACGAACGCGCGAACTACATACACACTCATTTGCACGGCACGCGGGCTGTTGAGGACCATCGCCGCCATAATGGCCCCGTGTTCGGTGAACGCGAGAGGTAAGTATTTGACGTTGTAGCCCCGCCCCTTCTTCAAGGTCGCATTTTGCGACCTTGAAGCCCGAGCTTCGTCTGCCGTGAGCTGGATGAGGAAATCGGCCGGAAAGCGCGAAAGATTGCGACGTACTTGTTGGTTCAGGCGTTTGATTGTCACGCCGTAGAGTTCCGCGAGATCTGAGTCCATCAGGACGCGCTGGCCGCGCACGTTCAGTATCCGTGTCGCGAGATCACTTGGTGCAGTCGCGGATGTCTCTGGCATGGACTCGAGCTTGCCGTTGCGAAAAGCCGATGCACATGCGCCAATCTCGCGTGATTCAGCAGATTCGAAATCATTCACCAGCTACGACGTCTCTAAGGTCACAGTTTGTGACCTTAAGATCTAGCTCATTGATCTGATTGGTCATCTTCAAGGTTGCATTTTGCAACCTTGAAGCCAACTGCGCGGTGTAGGCCAAGAGCGTGGGAAATGAAAAATTGGTCGGCATAGGGCCGCGCAGCTCGCCGATGTGGCTCTTGGGGTGGATGCGATTGTTCGCCTCGCGAAAGCTCACGTCTATCTTCTTTACCGTAGCCTCCCAGTAGCTGCCGGCCGTGCCGAACTCCGTCGTCTTCGGGCCCTCGTAGCAATAGGCGCGCGCTCGGCCTAAGCGCGGCGATGCGCTTGTCGCGGAAGGAGAATGGATCGAGGCGAAGTGGGGTCTTGCATCGAAGATTGAAGGCATTTGATTCCGAATGAATTCTTTAAGGTCGCATTTTGCGACCTTAAAGATCGGTCGCCATCCAGCGCGTTTTGAACAGATCGGCTCAAGCATTTCCATCTTTTCGTTCGATCTTGGCACGTGAAAGCGCGACTGCCTCCTGCAGTTTTGACTGCATTATTTCCCTTGGAGGCAGCGCCGTGAGGTACTCGGCAACATGGATGCCGGTCTTGTCGAGCTCTAATAGCTCGATGCGCCCGCGGTCTTTCCCGCTGCACAGGATGGTCCCAATGGGCACCTCCTCGCCGGCTTTGCGTTCGTGCTTGTCGAGCCAGCGCAGGTACAGTTCCATTTGCCCCTTGTGCTCGGGACGGAAGCGGTCGAGCTTGAGTTCCACGACCACAAGCCGACGAAGATCCCGCTGGTAGAAGAGCAGGTCGATGTGGAAGTCTTCTCCGTCGAGCGTGAAGCGCTTCTGCCGCGACAAGAAGGCAAAGCCGCTGCCGAGCTCCAAAATGAACCGTTCCATCTCACGCAAGATGGCAGCTTCAAGATCTCGCTCCTGGTATGCCTCCTTGAGGCCGAGAAAGTCGAGAAGATAAGAGTCTCGCAGCACCAGGTCCGTGGAGAACCGATCTTCGTCGCGCAGCGCCACGAGTTCCTTTCGCGCGAGTTTGACGGGCTTTCGGGAAAGCGCGGTTCGCTCAAAGAGCATGCCGCCGATTTTGGAGCGCAACGCCCGAACGCTCCAGCGCTGGACGCGGCACATTTCGGCATAGAATTCTCGCTGCAATGGCTCTTTAAGCGGCAGCAGTTCAAGAAAATGAGTCCAGCTCAATTGTCGCATCAGTGATGCGACAATCTGCTGGTCTGGAAACGCTTCGGAGAATCGCATCATTCGGCGCAGGTTCTTCTCCTCGAAACCCGCTCCGTATTCAGCGCTCAATTGTCGCCCCACTGAGGCGACAATCCGCTCGCCGTAGGCGGCGCGCTGATCGCGGAGAACTTCCGTACGAATCCGTTGGCCGACCTTCCAGTAGAGCATCGTGAGCGTCGCATTCGCTGTGCTCGCAACATGACCTCGGGCTTCCGCAATCAGGCCGCGGATTTCATTCAGAAGGACCGGCGCTGCGCTTCGTACAGGACCGGCCCGTGCAATCCTTTGCATCGGATGATGCTACGGACGTCTATTGCGATGTACGAGTGGCAAATCTGGGCAGATCATCGAGTAACACGCGATTTTGTGCGCGCACTTCGGCTACCGGCTACGTTCTCCTCGACATCCTCAACACATTCTCGCGGTGGTACTCCAGAAACCCACACTGCCCTTCCGAGAACACGCCCACACTCACCTTCCCCTCCGGCCTGATCCCCATCTTCAGCAACGACGACCGATCCGCCACAGGCGAAACGATCAGATCTCCCTTGTCCTCAAACGAAATGAACCCCTTATCGAACAGGTGATCAATCGTCGGCGTCAGCAGCAGCCCGTTCTCACCATCAAGCCGTTTCTCCTTCACCCGCCACGGCTTGGTATGGCTCGCGACCAAATGCTCCAGCCGCTCCACCTTCGTCACCCGACACGCGCGCTCGACTCCCTGCACGTTGGCGCGAAACCTCCCCTGACCCACGCGCGCATGGATAATGGCTTCGCGCTGGGTGTCGGGAATCTTGGGGTCCTTGGCGAATGTCGACTTCGACCCGGTCCTCCCATTGCTCGAGATCGCGCTCCCGCGATGGGCTCAACTGCTCCGCGCGATCGACTTCCTTCGCGACCTCCGCAACCTTGTTGGCTTCGCCGCCGATGAGACGGAACAGCGTCGCGGCGAACGGCCGGCCGACTTAGGCGTGGTACACGCTCTGCATTCCGTCACCGTTGGCGCGCAGCGGTGAGTACTTCTCCGGCAGCAGGCCGCGCAGCTCGCCGATGTGGCTCTTGGGGTGGATGCGGTTATTCAGCTCGCGAAAGCTCACGTCTATCTTCCAGCCGATCGCCTCCCAGTAGCTGCCGGCTGTGCCGAACTCCGTCGGCTTCGGGCACTCGTAGTAATAGGAGCGCGCGATGCCGAGCGCGGCGATGCGTGTGTCGCGGAAGGAGAAGATGATGTCGCCAGGCGTGACTTCGCGCATAGACGCGTAGAAGAGATTGCGGGCTTTGTTAGCGTTACGCATGGGCGACCAGAGAATAGCCGCCGGCGATTTCGTGGCGATACCACCAACGCTCAGTTCAACGGCAAATATTGCTGCCCATAGACAGCCTCATCGTCCGAGGTCTCCAATGGTGTCTCGCCCGAAGCTTCTCGCATCCGAGAATCGACAGCACGAGCGAATGTTTCCACGTGCATGTGGACATCTCTTGCAACCCAGTCAGTCGCGGAGCCAACATTCTGACTTCCAGCTCCGGCATCGCGAACCGCGAACTTTCCCCAAGTACCGCACTGCTCAGAAAATTCCTGGGTATCAATCACAGTCTTGGCGAGTTCTCGGTAAGACGAGCCGGGTGCCACGTACATCGTGTGTGATCTGCTGGTCGAAAGATGAATTCGTGCTGGCGGCTGCGCTTTCGAGGGCTTGTCGGTTTGGTTGGCGAATCGCGGACCGTAGTCTCCGAAGCGGACATGCCGTCGACTTTTATCGTTCAGAAGTGCACTCCAAACGTGAAATTCGACATTTGCCACCTTCGATGGATTGGTAGCGCTCGCGACATGGGACTTCTTCGGAATCGATGAAGAGCAGAAGACTAGAGAACGCAATTTGCGCCCGGCAAGGGATTCCACTGCTAACAATAGTGTTTCGCTGAGTAATGCGTGCGCCGTCGCCTGGCCACCCGGAAGCGAATCCGTTGGGCCGGCATCCAGGAACACATCGCACTGAGCATCATCGAGGCCAATTGCACGCTCTACGTCCTCAATGATTGAAGATAAGTTGCTTGGCGAAACGAGGTCATGAAACGGAATCCGAATTGCTGCTCCACGCCCGTCTCGGCGCGCGGCTGCAGCTACACCGTCGAAGTACGCTCCGCTCTTACCTCTCCGCTCCACTAGAGGAGCTGCGACCGGAATGGCCTTCAGATGCGCTTGGTTCGCCATGGCAAATAGATGAGTTACAAGAGGACGACCAGCAGTCGTTTTTTCATCGGGATCAAAGCGAGATAGATCCAAGTACAAAGGCCAGCGAGTACCCCAGGTGCGAGCTAGTTCCAGAATGAACGTTGCGAATGGATCGCCTTCCCCAGCTTCTTCCTTTAGTGGAAAGTCGAACATTGGCTGAACAATAGATTTCGTCCGCGGTGATAGAGCCGCCATGGCGCTCAACTCGCCCGCTTTGGCTCGTAGTATCGGACGGTAGATAGCGCTGCTCACGTTGGCTCCCAGTTCACTTCAGGAAATGCATTCCGAACTTGTCCGTTGCCGACCATTCTAGTAAACATCTTGTAGTTCTTCCGTTCGAATCGCAGACGGCCCGCAACAATCGCGGGATTAATCTGCAACTTCTTGGCAAGCTCATTGATCGCCTCCGAAGAAGGGTTCAAGAAAGCCTCGCTTCTGCGCCACGCGCCGCGCGGAAGTAACAATTCGGCGGCCAAATCATTTGCCTCTTTCTCGATGGCGACTGGATCCGTATCGGGCTTCTCCACATCTTCATCGACAATGGCTCTGAGCCCCGCTCCGTCCAAGTGCTTCCAGGCGTGAATGCACTCATGCAGAAGCGTGAACCAAAAGTTGTCGAGCCGGTCGTGACGCAGCGTCAAGCCGATAATGGGTGCTCCATTTCGCGACAGCATCGCCGCTCCATCCAGTCGTGAACCACTTAGATGCGGCTCAATTACTAGCGCCACACCTTTCCCTTCCAGAAATTCACGCGCAAGTTGCGGTCCGCGTTCCATCCAACTCAATTTGACCAAGTAGGAAAGCGCTTCTTCGTTGAATGCATCGCGCTTGTATCGGGCATGCAGATAGGTACGCGAGTCAGCAACTTCGCGGACGCGGGCGAGCCAAAGCCAGATCTTTGTCTTGTTCGTGGTCGCGGTGGCCCCGACAGTTAGCGTGTGCTTGAGAAATGCAGGACTTCCTACAGGTGCCAATGCGCGCTGAATCCAGGACTTCACCTCATCAGAAGACTGAACCCATCGCTTCCTTACCAGCTCCTTGGTTGGTATCGCAGATAAGTCGACATCCTCCTCGGCAACTTCGTATCGGCTCTCAGGCTCACGAATCAGTAAGGCAGCGGGAATATCGAGGCGCTCATAAAGCGAGCGGATCATGGGCAACGTGAGCGGTCGCTTTCGCGACAAGACTTCGGACGCGCGATTTTTTCCTCCAAGGATTTCTGCAACGTCTTTTTGACGCAGGCCCTGTTGTTCCATCCTGAAGAGGATTGCATCCACTGGATCCGGCTTCTCGAAAACGAAACGAGACTTCTCGTAGTCTTCAACAAGCTTTGCCAGCAACTCGAGTCGAGCGCCTGCTGAAGAGTCTGGAGCCGGATCTTCGGCGGCAAGCGTTTCAACTTCCGACAGGAAGCTGCGGTACTGCTCGTCGGTCTTGATGATTCGAGGTTCCAAAATCTCTTCCTTATTACTTACGCTTTGAATTTCGTTCGGTGTAGTCAGCATGGGTGCCAACCCATTTCACGGAAACGATGTTGGTCCGATAGGCGACAACGACTTCGAGTCGGTAGTCATTGCCTTTCACATTAAAAATGACCGTATTGCCCTCCAGAAAACTCGCGGTGACGTAGCGATCTTTGACCGCCTGCGGGGTCGCCCACTTGCTGGCCTCAACTTCCACGAGCCAACTCGCAACCCACTTGCGCGCATCAGCATGTTTGGAGCAAAACCGGTCGAGCGTTTCTCGCCCGACTATCCGCATACGGAAATTCCAGCCCTGTAACTCGGACCGCACGATAACACGGGAGTTCCCGATATGGGAACCATCTTTTTTCTAGTTCCCATTCGATCGCCAGACGCCTAACTCGTTGATAAGTAATAGATCAGGCGATTACATCGCCTGCAGCCTGAGCGCCGTTCGTGACCGCGCGCCTGGATGATGGCGTCGCGCTGGGTGTTGGGGATCTTGGGATCCTCGCGAATGTCGACTTCGACCCGGTCCTCCCATTGCTCGAGATCAGGCTCCCGCGATGCGCTCAACTGCTCCGCGCGATCGACTTCTTTCGCGACATCCGCAACCTTGTTGGCTTCGCCGCCGATCAGACGGAACAGTGCCGGGGCGAACGGCCGGCCGACTTCGGCCAGGTACACGCTCTGCAGTCCGTCGCCGTTGGCGCGCAGCGGTGAGTACTTCTCCGGCAGCAGGCCGCGCAGCTCGCCGATGTGGCTCTTGGGGTGGATGCGGTTGTTCAGCTCGCGAAAGCTCACGTCTATCTTCCAGCCAATCACCTCCCAGTAGCTGCCGGCCGTGCCGAACTCCGTCGGCTTCGCGCTCTCATAGCAATAGGAGCGCGCGATGCCGAGCGCGGCGATGCGTGTGTCGCGGAAGGAGAAGATGATGTCGCCCGGCGCGACCTCGCGCATGGATTCGTAGAAAGGATTGCGGGCTTTGTTAGCGTTGCGCTTGGGCCAACCAAAGTAGCCGCCGGCGATTTCGTGGCGGTAGGTTTGGACTTGGAAGGTAACGCGGACGTACTTGCTGCCCCTTCTTTAATCAGAGTCTTCTTTCGACTGTGCGCCTCATCACACCTAAGGGATACTAGATAGTGGCCTCTTTCTCAGAGTAGATAGTGCTGTCTCAGTAGCATTGATTGAAACCGGAGGTAGATCATGGACAACAGTGGAATCGAGGAAACTCTCATTCGGAATGCTTTCGGCGAAGTGACGACCAAGCGAATCATCTACAACAGGGCTAAAGGTTGGTTTGGAGGCGGCACTCGTGAGGATATTCCTCTGAAGCATGTCACTTCCGTGCGATTGGAAACTTCGCGAAGCGTCCTTGCCGGAATTCTGTTTGTCCTTATTGGGCTCAGCACGACGTTTGGGGGTCGGAGCGGCCTGGCGATGCTTGCTGGTTTTGCGTTGCTGGCGCTGGGCGCACTTCTCTTATGGGGCTCTCCATCGGTTGTCGTCAATACAGCCGGCCAAGATCTACGTCCATCGAAGGGCGCGCCGTGGGAACGATCAGATGCCAATTCCTTCGTCGATGCGCTTCGGGCTCAACTCTTTCGCTCTTAGACCTATGGAGCGAAGAAATTGAAAACGGTTTCGAAGCATTTCGGCCTTGGAAAGAGCCAAGCAGAGCTGGACTTCCTTGACATAGTCCTCAACAAGGACAACCGGCTTTACCTTGATCCCTTCGCGCTATCCATACAGCCCGACAGGTGGTCGGTGGACGCCCATCTTACCCTCGTCTCCTATTTTGATTCGGTAGTCATTGCCATCCGCGAAGGCAGACACGACGACGCAAAGGAACTGTTAACAAATCTCAACGAACCGAACGAGACGCGTCTCGGGCAGTCGCGTGGTAAGCCGAAGGGGGCGGGAATCGGCGACGACCAAGCGGACGACATCTACGAAGCGTTGAAAAAGTCCGGAGCCGTGAAGACTGGGGTTTTGTCATCGCTTCAAGAATGCGAACTCTTCATTCCTGGGATTGGCTGGGACAAGATTTCGGACCTCACCACGAATGTTATCCGCAAGCATCTGGCTGATTACACGACAGCTCAGTGTGACCTGCATGACATACCGTTCGAAAATGTGGCGCTCAGTCCCTATTACGATACGGATCTGCAGAACTGGGTATCGGCAGAATTCGAAGTTCCTGTCGTGAACGGTTTGCCGCTTCTACTCGTCCCTAGATCTATCGTTAGGAGAGCGCCGGCGTACGATCACGGGAAGTTCTACACGCATTTTGTCTTAACAACCCTTCAAGTACAGCACTTGAATGCCGGCAGCAGCTTAGTAAGGTCTATCAAGAACAAGAAGAAAAGGACAGTCACGAAGCGCGTCTACAAAAAGGATCTTCGGGAGCACTATCCGTCTTCGAAAGACGCATTGGCGGACTTCATTCGCAAGAATCCCGAAGTGCTTAAAGCGTATCGCGAAAGACTTGTAAGTAGCGCCGACAGCGTAAGAGACGAGTCGAAAGAGTTCGAAATCGTTGATGAGGTCGTCGTAGCCGAGTCGCTTCGGGATGCATTGAAGAGCATTCCCAAAGGTTCAGCAGACGCGACTCGCTATCACCGGCTCATGATAGGAATTCTGGAGTTTTTGTTCTTTCCGAATCTTGGGCATCCGAAGAAGGAGAAAGAAATACATGAAGGCAGAAAACGCATCGATATACTCATTGAGAACTGCGCGACTTCTGGCATTTTTCACCGACTCCATTCAATTCGAAAGATTCCTTGTGCATTTGTGCCGGTCGAGTGCAAGAACTACACAACCGACGTAGCGAATCCTGAGTTAGACCAAATCTCCGGTAGATTCTCTCCAAACCTAGGAAAGGTTGGCTTCGTCTGCTGCCGCGCATTCGAAGATCGTTCGCTCTTCGTCAAGAGGTGCGTCGACACATTCAAGGATGACCGAGGCCTAATCTGCCCGCTTGACGACAAGACAATCGACTTGCTCCTAAGTGAGATCGCAAATGGTCATCGTGAAAAAGTTGACCATCGATTAACGGAGCTAGTTGACGAAGTGTGGGTATCCTAGAGCGCGCTTACACACCGATACAGTGCTCGCGGATCATGAAGCTCACCAGCTCTCGACGAACCAAGGCCGTCACAGCGACACGTAGTGCAGCAGCGATCAATCCCTACTTCGTCAATGAGTACTTTCGCGCAATATACTTCGCCGAGTTTTCTATGTACGGAAAGACGGTGCTCTCGTTTATATTGAGCCGATCCGACCTGAAACCCTGAATTAGTCCCGAGCGGGAGTAGAGTCTGCCCTATCAGGAGCAGACGATGAAGAAGAAGAGGTTTACGGAAGAGCAGATCATTGCGGTGCTGAAGGAGTCGGAAGCGGGAGCTTCGACGAAGGAGCTTTGCCGAAAGCACGGAATCTCAGAGCCGACCTACTACAACTGGAAGGCGAAGTACGCTGGGATGACGGTGTCGGAGGCCAGGCGACTGCGGGAGCTGGAGGCGGAGAACTCGAAGCTCAAGAAGTTGTTAGCGGAAGCGGAGCTCGACAAAGCAGCGCTGAAGGATCTCCTGGGCCGAAAATGGTAAGCCCGCAGGCGAAGCGCGAGGCGGTCACGATGCTGATGACCGAGCGCGATTACGGCGTGACACGCGCTTGCGGGCTGGTTCAGATCTCACGATCTCTGTATCGATATCGCACCCGCCGGCCTGCGTGCGCGGAGCTGTGTGAGCGCATAACCGAGATCGCGCAAGCCAAGCGACGCTACGGCTATCGGCGCATCTACGTGCGGCTGCGTCGCGAAGGTTGGGCGGTGAACCGCAAGCGTGTTTATCGGCTGTATCGCGAGGCAGGCCTTCTAGTGCGGCGGCGCAAGCGAAAACGCATTGGGCTCGTCGAGCGCAAGCCGCTGCCAAAGCCATCATCTGCCAACCTCAGTTGGTCGATGGACTTTGTTAGCGATGGCCTCGCTGATGGAAGAAGACTGCGATGCCTGAACATCGTCGATGACTGCACGCGCGAGTGCGTGGCGATCGAAGTCGATACCTCGCTCACAGGAACACGCGTGAAAGCGGTGCTTGAGCGGCTCGCCGAGACTCGAGGCCTTCCGAAATCGATCACCGTGGATCATGGCCCCGAGTTCGAAGGCCAGGTGCTCGATGCATGGGCGTACGAGCATGCGGTGCAGCTGTCGTTCATCCGGCCAGGCAAGCCTAACGAGAATGCGTACATCGAAAGCTTCAATGGCAAGTTCCGCGACGAGTGCCTGAACGAACACTGGTTCGTCACGATGGCACAAGCGCGGCGGATCATCGAAGCGTGGCGCATCGAGTACAACACCGAACGGACCCACAGCTCGCTTGGCGATCTGACGCCGCAGGAGTTTGCCGAAGAATGTTTGGCGAGAGAGAAAGACGGAGTATCTTCAACCGCAGACTCTAAGTCCGGGCGGGACTAAAAAGGGTGTCAGGTCGCAGCAGGTTGCCCTGAGACTCGAGAA
>Ga0193753_10000154_pt1 | contig 64144 bp, 48 predicted proteins | sample H1c2metaG_FD_144925 | JGI IMG/M metagenome (GOLD analysis project Ga0193753, IMG submission 144925) | Soil microbial communities from a riparian zone of the East river system, Colorado, United States - H1c2 | ecosystem: Environmental > Terrestrial > Soil > Riparian zone | place: USA: East...
CAACCCGCTGCTGCCGTCGGGGCCGGATCCGTGGATCACTCGGCACGGCGACAGCTATTTCTACATGAATACGTTGGGCAAGCGCTTGGCGATCCGCAAGACGACGGACCTCACGCGGCTTGCGGACGCGCCGGAGACGACTATCTGGACGCCGCCCGTCACCGGCCCGAACGCGCAGTCGATCTGGGCGCCGGAACTCCACCGTATCGGCGACAAGTGGTACGTCTACTACACCGCTGCGGAGAGCGGTCATGACGACGATGGGCATCGCGGCATCTTCGTCATCGAAAATGCGAACGACGATCCGACGCAGGGGAAGTGGATCGACAGGGGCCGCCTGAAGACCCGCCATCCCGGGATCGACGGCACTACCTTCGCCCATGGCGGCAAGCGTTACTTCGTTTATTCGCCGTACGTGGGGCCCGACAGCGTCCTGGCGATCGTGGCGATGTCCGATCCGTGGACGCTGGTCGGCGAGGAAACCGTCATCGCGCGTCCGGACCTTGCATGGGAACGTCAAGGCGGCCGTCAGATCCTCGAGGGCCCCGAGTTTCTTGCCGGTCCCAAGGGCGACGTGTTCCTGGCCTATTCGGGTAGCGCCTGCTGGTCGGACGACTACGCGATCGGCCTGCTCAGCGCGCCCGCCGGCAGCGATCTTCTCGACGCCTCATCGTGGACGAAGGCCTCGCGTCCTATCCTGGCCAAGGACGCTCAGCAGAAGGTGTATGCGCCGGGGCACAACGGGTTCTTCACTTCCCCCGACGGCCGCGAAACCTGGATCGTTTATCACGCCAATCCCGGGCCCGATATGAAATGCACCGCCAAGCGTTCGCCCCGCATCCAGCGCGTTTACTGGACGGCCGCCGGCAGACCGCGGCTTGCGCGGCCCGCTGGTTCAGGTGTTTCCCTGGCCGCGCCAGCGCCAGCGCCAGCGCGTTGAACGCGCCATGGTGAAATCTTTCGGTCAATCCGCCTGGCTTGCGAGGTGCGGCTTGCGAGTGTGGCCCGAGCTGCGATGGCGCTGGCCCGAGCCGATGAATTTCACTCGCAGGGCTGTGTCGTTTTCGACCCAGGCAGTCAATGGCATACCTGAAAAATGGGTCAGTCCCGCGGAATCGCCAGGTAGACGGTGCTCCACAGCTGTGCCGCATTGGATTCGTCCGCATCGCCGCTGCTCTGGCCGAACGGCGCCATCCGGTATCGACCATCGGCGTACGACCATGACCACAGTTCCGAAGTGCGCATCGCCTGGGTGGCGTCGATCGCCTGCCATAGGCGGCGCTGCGCATCGCGCAGGTGCGCACGCGTAGCGGCGGGCAGGTCCTCGCGCTGCAATTGGCGCGCAAGTCCGGCCGCGAGCAGGGCCTGCTGCCACGACCAGACCACGGTGCCGTGATAAGCGGTGCGGTCGAACGCCTTGGCGATGCCGGCATCGGCGTAAGCGGGATTGGCGACCAGCAGGCCTGCATCGGTCAGCAAGCCGGCGGGGAAGGGACGCAGCATGCCTTCGACCATGGCATCCAGTACCTGCGCGCCGGGCTGCTGGAACAGCAGAGCGAAGCCGCCATCGGAATGCAGGACCGGGATCGGCTCGCCGTTCGCATCCAATGCCAGCGCATCGAAACGCAGCCCGGTTCGAGGAACGCTGGCCAGTGCCGGGGCCGGATCGACGGCCTGCGTCTTGGCATAGCGGGCGATCGCTTCGCGCGCAGCCGATGCCGAAAGTTCCATCCGGAACAACGGCGGCGCCTGCCTGGACCAGACGATGGCTTGCTTGCGAGCCGCAGAGAACGTTTGTTGCTGCGTTGGTTTGGTAAAAGGCTGCAGCAAGCCGGCCTGCTGAAAACGCGCGATGGCATCGAGCGCGGCCGGCATGAACACCGCATTGACGTCATAGGGATAGCGTCCGCCGGCCAACCCTTTTTCGCTGTCGCGCCACTGCCCGACGTTACTGCCCGGCTTGAGCGACACCAGATTGCGGGCAATGGGCTGTCGCGCGAACGGCTGCGCGGATTGCACAACGAAGGCGAAGTTGCGCGCCAACGCCGCGCCCAGCGGCTCGCCGGCCGAGGTCTTGCGCGCAAGGAATGCAGTGGCGCGGGCGCGGCCTTGCGGACGATCGAGCAGATAAGCCGCGGCTACCGGCGCCAGCATCGCGTCGTCGTCGATCATCTTGTAGTCGTAAATCGGCGTGTCGTTCGCTGCAGCGGCCGGAGCGTCTTCCTTGCGATGGCGCAGCAGGGCGAACTCGCCGATATCTTCCTCGTGCGCCACTTCGCCCTGCGCGTTGAGCCGCTCGAGCACGGAGGCCAGGCCGTCCTCGATCGCCTCCGGCTGCAGGCCCGGCATCAGCAGCCGCAGCGACATCAGCGTATCGCGACCGAAATAAGTATCGAAGCGCCAGGAACCGGCGAGGAATTTCTCGCGATAGCTCAGGAACTGCAGCGCCTGGCGGCTGCGCAGGTCGCCGCCGGCCTGTTGGTTGAGCAGAGCGTCGGCGGCGAGAGGCGTGAGCGGCTGTTCGCCGGTGAGCGCGGTGATACGCAAACGCATGGGCTCATCGCGAGCCGCCGTCAGCACCAGCGGCGCGCCGTTGCCGCCGCGCACGCGGCCGTTGAGCAGTTCGATGGAGATCGCGTATCCGGGCGCGCCGTCAACACGCGCCCGTGCCCAGGCCACGCCGTGCGCCGATGCCCGCGCGGGCGTTTTGACCGCCGCCGGGTACGCCGTGCCGAGCTGGAAATCGCGCAGCACGCGCACGCTGCCCAATACCGCGTCGCGCACCACCAGTCGCTTTGCGACGACGCTCGCCTCGGCCGCGATGCCATGCAGTGGCCGGCCCGACGCATCGGGCCGGTGGATGCCCTTCACGTCGCCCAATGTCCATCGCACCGGCGCGGCGGCGTCTTCGAACCAAACGCCAACGCCGCTGTTGCCGGCCGGAAACGCCACCAGCACGCGCGGCTGGCGGCTGGAACTGAGCAACAGATGCGCCGCGACGGGCCCCTGTCGATAAAATGAATTCAGCACGTTGCCTTCGGCCACCCGGAACTGCAGCGGCGCACCGGCCACCGCGGCGAGCACGATACCGGGCATGAAGGCCAACACGATGGCCAGCAGGCATGGCTTCATCGCAGATGCGCATGGGCCTGCGGTCGAATGACCATTCACGCCATCGGCTCAGGCCGGCCGACGCGTGCGCGCCAGCGTCACCACAGGTACTTCGCCTGCAGGTTGATTTCGCGGCCCTCGAGCGGACGCGCCAGCAGCACGCCGCCTGCGCTTGAGGCCGTACCGAAGATGCGCGAATTGCTCTCGGTCAGGCCCAGTTCGTTGGTCACGTTGGTGCCGCGCAGGTTGAACTGCCAATGCACGCCGACGTTGGAAGTCACGCCGAAATCCACGGTGTGGTACGAGCCCAGCTGCTGCAGCCCGGACTGGTCCTGGGTGTGATCGCCGACGGAGGTGTAGGTGACGTACGGCGTGATGTCGCCCCAGCCGAATACGAACTTGTAGCTGGGCGTGAACATGTAGCGCAGCTTGGGCTGGCGCTGCAATTGTTGGCCCTCGATCGGCTGGCAGGCGTCGTTGCCGTTGATGTCGACGTACGGAAAGCAGGCATCGAAGTCGGTGTATTCGCCGTCGAGATAGTTGGCCACCAGCTGCAGGCGCAGGTTCTCGATCGGCGTCAGCGCGCCGATGAAGTTGACGCCCCAGGAGTCGGAGCCGTAGATCAGCGGGCTGCCCACCGGCGTACCGGCGCCATCGGTCGGCTGGAACGGCAGACCGGTGAACTTGCGACGGTAGGTGCTGACGTCGGCGTACAGCAGATCGGACTGGTATTTGAAGCCCATTTCGTAGTTGCGGATCCTGTGCATTGGCGGCGTGTTGGCGGTGGTGCTGCCACGGATGCCGTTGTCGAAGTCGAGGAAGTGGCCGCCGGTGTTGACACGGCCGTAGGCCGACATGCGATCGGTGAACGAATAGTTGGCGCCCGCGGTCCAGGACGGGTGCGTCTTCTTGTACCCGGTCCTGGCGAAGGTGCCATTGCAGACGGGCACATGATTGTCGTACTCAGTCAGCGGGTTCCTGTCCAAGTCGACAAAATCCGTCACACCATCGCCGTCGGCATCCACATTGTTTTGGAAGTTGCAGACGTTGTTGGTCGCATCCTGGTTCTCGACGCGTCCGGACAGATCCAGCAGCCACTTGCCGATGCGCCAGGAATCGGACAGGTAGAACGCCGTGTTGGTGGCGCTGCCATGCTGGGCGATGTTGAAAGTGCCGTAGTCGAGCAGGCCCTGGCTGTCGGTGCTCTGGTGGACGTTGCCGTCGGTGCCGACGTAGCTGACGGTGATCGGCCGCGCGTTCGGCGTGTTGGTCATCATCATCTGGTTGCCCAGCGCCCACTTGTCGTCCATGGCGTAGTGATTCACGTACACGCCGATGGTGAGGGTATTGCCCTCGAACAGTTCCTTGCTCAGGCGGAAATCGTTGTTGATGCTCTTCAGGCGCTTGTGGATGTGCCACCAGCCCTGATGGATCACGCTCTGGTCGAGAGGAACCGCACCACCGCCGACAAAATTGGCCGTGGCCGAGCCGGCCGGCAGTTCCAGGCCGCCCGCCAGGTCCGGGGTGTAGAGCATGTCGTTGAGCGAGGCCGGATTGTTGCCGGAGAACAACGCATTGGTGTCGGCGTCGCCCTCGTCGTACAGGAACTTGTCGCTGATCGACCAGCCGTTGTCGAAGTCGTAATCGAAGTTGCCGCCGAAGAAGAAAAACTTCGCGCCGCGGCCGTCGGCCAGATCCGCATCGATACCGCCGCCGGGATAGCCGGGCAGGCGCACGTGCTGGATCGCCTTGCTGTTGTAGGTGGAGGTGAGCGGGTCGAAACCCGGATAGGCGCTGAAGTCGTCCTCGCCGCGCTGGATCACCGGAATCGGAGTGATGAACTGGTTCTTGTCGTTGAGGTAGCGCGCATACAGGGTCAGGTTGCCCCGATCGAAGTCGTGCGACAGGGTGGCGGTCAGCTGGCCGCCCTCGTCGGCCTTGAATTGCGGATCGCGCACGCCGTCCGAACTGCGCCAGAAACCGCCGAAGCTGCCGTACCAGTCTTCGGCGATCTTGAAGCCGGTGAACCCGTCCAGTCGCCACAGGCCTTCGTCGCCATAGGTCACACCGACGCTGCCGGTGGGAATCTCGCTACCGGTCCTGAGCAGGAAGTTGGCGCTCGCACCCATCTGGCCGTCGGCGAACACGACCGAGGGACCGCCCTGCAGGATCTCGACCGATTCGATGGTGTCGTCGAGCCGGAGCAGGGTGGTGGTTTCGAAGAACGACAGCGTCGGCATGCCGTACAGCGGAGAACCCATCAGCAGCGTCGAGAAATAAGGCGCGTCGCCACCGCCCGGAAAGCCGGCGATCTCGATGTTGGCGCCGGTCTGGCCGCCGGTGGATTCCGGCCACATGCCCGGAGAGATCTTGAGCAGGTCCGCGGTGCTCTTGGGATTGGCCTGCCTGATCTCCTCGGCATTGGCTGTGACGATGTTGTAGCTCGCTTCCAGCTTCTTAACGCCTCCCGACGCGCTGCCGGTCACGACCACGGTGTCGAGCGTAGTGGCGGACTTGCTGGTGGGCGGTTGCGTCGCGGCTTCCTGTGCGGGCGCGCCGCTGGGTGGGGGCTGCGTCTGCTGGACTTGTCCTTCGGAGGAAGGCGGTGGCGTCGGCACCTGCGCAGGTGTCGACTCGACGGGCGGCGGATTCTGCGCGGCGACAGCGACGGGCAGCGCGACGAGGATGGCGGCGGTGAGTGCGAATCGAACCGGACGTTGTGATTTCATAGTTACAGGGTCTCCCTCTGGGCTCTGGCGTCGAGCCCCGTGAGCGCTGGCCGTAACCGAGCGCGGACAAGTTGTCCCCCTGTCGAGAACCGAAGGCCGCTGCGATTCTGGTAGTCGCGGATTATCGGAACTCTGCGCGATAGTGCCGTACGATCCGGCAATTCTCGCTGGCGGCATCCTTCCACCATCACGGGATCTTCGCGACCGATGCGTGGAAGCGGGGTGATCGCGGAAGCTTTGATTGTCCCGAAAAACGCGGATCGCTATCGCTGAATGCGAAAGCATGGCGTTACATATCGTGTTTCAGTTGCGAAGCGGCGAATAGCTGCACTGCAGCATCGATCGAAACCTTGATCGTTCCCTGACGGCGTCAGCGAAAAAATTTCGTCGACCGGCGCGCTTGGTTACCGGGTTTTTCGAAGCTCCCTTATGCTGGCGACCATCGCCCTTGCTGCCGAGAGAAGCCGATGAAGATGTTCCGCATGAGAAAGGCTGCGTGGATCCTGCTGCTCTGCCTGTCGGTCCAGGCCCTGCCAGCGGTGGCCGCGACTTGCGTCCCCGGCTATCCGCAGCTCTACGGGCAGTTGTTCGAAGACGTCCAGCGCGCCCTGCCCGACAGCAAAGTATTCCTGGACGGAATTCCGAAACAGCCGCCGGCCGGCATCGTGGCCGAATACGGCTACACGCGCACCGCGCCCGGATTCGACCTGCGCGCATTCGTCGAAAGGCAGTTCACTCCGGCCGCCCCGGCCGGCGGCGACTACCGCACCGATCTGAGCCACGGCGTGCGCGAGCACATCGACGCGCTGTGGAGCGTGCTGGAGCGCAAGCCCGGAACCAACGACGCGCGCACTTCGCTGCTGCCGCTGCCGTATCGGTACATCGTCCCGGGCGGACGTTTCAACGAGATCTACTACTGGGATTCCTACTTCACGATGCTGGGCCTGGAAGAAAGCGGCCGACACGACCTGTCCGTGGATATGGTGAAGAACTTCGCCTGGCTCATCGACCATTACGGCCACATCCCGAACGGCAATCGCACCTATTACCTGAACCGCTCGCAGCCGCCGTTCTTCGCCGCCATGGTGAACCTGATCGCCGAGCGCGACGGCCGCCCGGTATTGGCGACGTATCTTCCGCAGCTCGCCAAGGAGTACGAATTCTGGATGCAGGGCAGCGCAAAGCTCGCCCCGGGGCAGGCGCACAGGCGTGTCGTGCGCTTGGCGGATGGATCGTTGCTCAATCGCTACTGGGACGATTGCGACATGCCGCGCGAGGAGAGTTACGGGCGCGACGTCGAGACCGCGGCCGCCTCCGGGCGTCCGGCGGCGGAGGTTTACCGCAACATAAGGGCCGGCGCCGAGAGCGGCTGGGATTTCAGTTCGCGCTGGCTGGCCGACGGCAAGACGCTGGCCACGATACGCACTGTGGAGATCGTGCCGCCCGATCTGAACAGCCTGCTCTACCATCTCGAGATCACTCTCGCCGAGGCCTATCGCGTCGCGCGGCAGCCGGACAAGGCAGCGCAATTCCAGAAGAAGGCCGACGAGCGCAAGGCCGCGATACGGCGCCATCTGTGGAACCCGAAGATTGGCGCATTCTCCGATTATCTGTGGAAGGAAGGACGCCCGACCGACGACATCACCGCCGCGACACTGTATCCGCTGTTCTTCGGCATCGCCGACCGCGGCCAGGCCGAGCAGGTGGCTTCGCGCGTGCGCGCTTCGCTGCTGCAGCCGCAAGGATTGGCGACCACGACCGTACGCACCGGCCAACAATGGGACCTGCCTAACGGTTGGGCGCCATTGCAGTGGATCGCGATCAAGGGCTTGAACGACTACGGCCAGAAGGAATTGGCGGCCACGATCGCCGAACGCTGGATCCGCCGCAACATCGCGGTGTATCGCGAAACGGGCAAGCTCGTCGAAAAATACGATGTCGTCGGCACCGGTGCCGCCGGCGGCGGCGAGTACGAATTGCAAGACGGATTCGGCTGGACCAATGGCGTGCTGCGCAAGCTCATCGCACTGTACCCGGCCGCCGCGGAACCCAAGGCGGCGGAGCGCGACCCCAGTACGACGACGCACGGTTCGCCGCAGAAAACCGACCAACGCCTGGTCCATTGATGCGACGCCACGATGCAGGCCGCCCGAATAGCCGAGGTGCTTTCATGATGAGCGTATCCATCCCGCGAGACGTCGCAGCCGGAGGCGAAAATACCCGCTGATAGTCCTGATCAGCTGCGTGGCCACGATCGGCGGCACCAAAGGCAAGGAGCTTGGACAAATGGAAGGTTGAGCTGGACTGTCATGGAGGGTTTGGGCAGAACACTAAAGTTTGTGCCTCCGGAGAAACCATAGTTTGTGTCTGCGGCTACCGATGAGCACAGATTTTGGCCGCAAAGTCGCACGAAAGTTTGTGCTTGCACCGAAATATCAGACACTTGCGGTCGACAGGTTGGAGGTCTTAAGGCCTTCAGCGGCATCAAAGTTTGTGCATTAAGAAATGCCATGTCCTGTAGGCCAGTGATCGTCCGACCGGGTCTGGATGCTGCGGGGCAGCATGCATCGGGCCCAAGCCCGTGCTATTAATCCACCGCCGAGCAATTGGATCGATCTAAATATCGGCCCGATCATGATTGAAGGCGTGGGTGGGGCGGGATTTTTTCGATACGACGAATGCAGTAATTCCCAAAAAGCCGGGACGCAAAACTCGTAAATTTAGATCGATCCAGGCGCTTCTTGCATATGTCACTGACTCAATCCAAGGGTAGGGAGATTGGAATGAAGTTGATATCAAACACGTACCGCTGCAACTCGTTGTCCACGGCGATTGCTGTCGCGCTGACTGCCGCTGCGATGCTGCCAGTGACTGCTTTCGCACAAGATGCGGCTGGTGCTGTAGCGCAGCAGACCGTCCCGTCACAGCCCGCCTCAGCCGACAGCGCCACCGACCTCGACAAGGTAACGGTCACCGGTTACCGCTACTCGATCGAAAAGAGCCTGGACCAGAAACGCAATGCCAACGCGGTCGTCGAAGTCGTCACCGCGGAGGACGTCAGCAAGTTCCCCGACAAGAACGTCGCCGATGCGCTGCAACGCGTGCCGGGCGTGATCGTCACCCGCGACGGTGGCGAGGGCAAGAATGTCAGCGTCCGCGGCCTTTCGTCGGAGCTGACCCTGACCGAATTGAACGGCAACTACATCGCCACGGCCGAATCCAACGGCGATCCGACTCGTTCGTTCAACTACACGCTGCTGCCGGCCAACCTGCTGTCCAGCGCAGAGCTGTACAAGACGCCGGAAGCGCGCATCGACGAAGGCGGCGTCGGCGGCACCGTGATACTGCGCACGCGTCGTCCGCTGGATCTGGAACCGAACACCGGCTTCGCGTCCGTCGAAGGGACCTGGGCCGACACCACCAAGAAAACCGACGGCCAGTTTTCCGGCTCGTATTCCTGGCACGACGCGGACGACCGCTTCGGCGTCTTCGTCGGCTACACCGACCAGAAGCGCACCACGCGCACCATGGGCACCACCACCGAAAGCTGGCAGTGGTATGGCCTTGACGAAGGCGGCGCCGCGGTGGACGTCAACGGGCAGCCCTCCGACTTCAACTCGAACTGGTGGGGCGGCACGGGCTTCTACGACCAGAACGGCAACTACTACACCGGCTTCATGATGCCGACTTCGGTCAACTTCAACGTCAAGGAAGAAGAACGCGAGCGCAAGGGCGGCCAGCTGACCTTGCAGTTCAAACCGACCGACAACCTGACCCTGACGGCGAACTACTTCCGTTTCGACCTGTCGCAGGACTCGTCGACCAACACGCTGAAAGTTCCGGAATGGAACATCGCCCGCTACTTCGGCGATGGCAACTGGGCCGGCGGCCGCCTGCTCGACGGCCTGACCTTCGATCCCAGCGGCACCATCGTTACTGGCGCGGACTACAGCTTGCATCCGGGCAAGCCGTACTACTGCAGTGAGGCCGAGGCGGCCGCCGCGGGCATGGCCCCGGGTGGTTGGGGTTCGGACGACTGCACCGTCCCGACCCCGCAGATCACCGGCAGCTACAACCTCGAAAAGTCGCTGTCGCAGACGGTGGACTTCGCAGCCGAGTGGAACGGTGAGTCCGTCGACCTCGCCTTCAAGGGTGGCCGTACCTGGGCCAAGGGCGGTCCAGAACTGCAGTTCTCGGTGCCGCTCAAGCCGCGCCGCCAGAACGCGGACGTCAGCTGGAGCAACGGCAACTTCGCCAGCTCGTGGGATCTGACCGGTACGCCGACGATGACGTTCTCGCCGGAGCTGATGCAAAACCTGAGGAACGGCATTCTGCAAGTCGACCTCGGCTCGACCGGTTCGTCCTGGACCCGCAACGAAACCGAACAGAAGTACGCCCAGATCGATGCCACCTGGCACGCTGACAGCGGCTTCCTGGATTCGCTCCAGTTCGGCATCAAGGCACGTGACGGCGGCATCCACCGCAACACCGGCAACAGCTACTGGGTGTGCCCGGGCACCGATCCGGGCGACTACGACAACCGCTACTGGAATGGTCGCTGCAACAGTGTCGCCACCGAGTTCTCGCCGAACTTCCTGTACGCGCTGGGCAACCTGCCCGGCGGCATCAATGCCAGCGCGTACCCGGCGATCAACTATCCGGCCTACATCTCCTATCTGAACAGCACCTACGGTCCGATGCAGACCCGCGAGGAAAACAATTTCGTCTACAACGTCGACGAGAGGATCGGCTCCGCCTACCTGCAGGCCAACTTCCGTACCGATCGCCTGCGCGGCAACATCGGCGTGCGCATCGCAAAAACCAAGCAGCATGCCGATTCGACCGACAAGGTCACCACCTACAGCGACTACTTCTTCGACGATGCCAATGGCAACCCGCTGGCCTGCCAGCAAGGCGCCCCCGCGCCCGGTGGTGCGCCCGCCGACACCTACTGCGGTAGCGAGGGATACTGGAGGCTGCCGGACAGTTTGGCGCGACCAGAGTCGTACGAAGTCAGTGCGCTCGACCGCAACTACACAGACGTGCTGCCGAGCTTCAACCTGGCCTACGATCTGACCGACGACCTGGTGCTGCGCGCGGCCGCTTCCAAGGTGATTTCGCGCCCGAGCTACAGCGACATCGCCGCCCCGGGCAGCCTGGAGTACTTCAGCCCGGAATATGTCAACGACCGCCGCCTGACCGGTGGCGCGGGCGAGCAGGGCTGGTACGGCTCGGGCAGCAACAAGGGCCTGGAACCGTACCAGGCCGACCAGTACGACGTGGGTCTGGAATGGTACTTCCAGCCGGGTTCGGTTCTGGGCCTGGGCCTGTTCCGCAAGAACGTCAGCAATTTCGCGGTACCGGTGATCAACGACGTGGAGATGGTCATCAACGGCGAGACCGTGACGGTGCAGAACTACGCAACCGATGCCGGCGGCCGCGACGCGGTTTCGCAGGGCGTCGAGCTGTATGCGCAGCACACGCTGGATTTCGGCCTCGGCTTCCAGTTCAACTACACCTACAACGACACCAGCGAAGCGGCCATCACCCTTGGGGACGGCACCGAGCTCGGCGAGTCCCCGCTGGTTGGCAGCGCGAAGAACCAGACCAACTTCACCGTGTACTACGAAACCCAGAAGCTGCTATTGCGTGCCTCGTACAACCGTCGCGGCGAAGTGGTGCAAGGCTTGATCAATGGCCTGAACTTCTACGACGAGCCTTACCAGCAGATCGATCTGAACGCTGCATACAACTTCACCCCGGCATTCAGCATCAGTGCTTCGGTGTTGAACCTGACCGAGGAAGAGACGCGGTCGCATCTGGGCAACGACACCGAAGACCGCTTCTACTCCAACGGCTACTCCGGTCGCGTCGCGTACCTCGGCCTGACCTACAAGTTCTAAGAGACAGGTTGAGGGACTACGTGTGGACGCACATGATCGACTACGGGCATGGCGCGTGGTATCGCATCCTCGACCGCCAGAACCACAAGTACGACGACGAGAAGAGCCCCGCGGGCAAGACCGATTACCCCACTATGGGAGCTTGCCATGACGTTCTTTCGGTGTTGCGTGCCCAGGCCTGATCGGGGGCATCTGCGCAGGTTGCAGGTGCGGTCTTGTGCGTTGCTGCTGTTGGCCGCTGCCATCGACGTTTCTGCGCAAGCATCGCCGCAGTTTTCAACCTCGTTTGAGGTCAGCGATCCCAAGCCGGAGAGCAGTACCTCGGAGCAATTGCAGATTGCTGCTGGCGCTGGCCCTGAAGCGCCGTATGCCGCCAAGGCGGGGATGGGCTACAGCGGTCTGCGTGCCTTGCACTATCAGGCCGCGGGTTCGGGCGGACGCATGCAACTGTTCCCGGTAGACATCGCGGTGCAAAGCGATACCACTCTTTCATGGATGGTGCTGCCCGAAATCGCCGACGGCAACGTCTTCGCCTCGGTCGGTGTATCGCTGGATCTCGTATTCGACGACGGTCGCCGTCTGTCGACATTGCCTGCACGCGACCAGCACGGCGTGCGAGTAAATGCAGCCGCGCAAGCGGAATCCAACACCTTGTACCCGCAGCAATGGGCTTACAAACAGGTGCGGTTGGGCGATCTGCAAGAACTGCAGGGGCGCCGCATCAAGACGATCGAGCTGGAGGTGCGTCCGGCGGCAACGGGCAAGGCGAGCGGCTGGCTGGACGATATCTCGATTGGCGGGCAGGAAAACCCATCGACCCGGCATCCCAGCGACCATGTGCTGACGACCCGTGGCACACAATCCAATGGCACATTCTCGCGAGGGAATAACATCCCCGCCACGGCGATGCCACATGGTTTCAACTTCTGGGTACCCGTCACCGATGCCGGAACGCTCGGCTGGCTATATCGCTGGAGCGAGCGCAACGATGGGAGCAATCGGCCACAACTGCAGGCGCTATCCCTCAGTCATCAGCCCAGCCCATGGATGGGAGACAGACAGACTTTCCAGATATTGCCGTCTTCCGCACATGGTGTGCCCGAAGCAGATCGCGTACGGCGCGCACTGTCCTTTTCCAGGGATAAGGAACTAGCGCGTCCGCACGTCTATCAAGTGGATTTCGATAACGGCATCCGTGCCGAAATCGCCCCCACCGACCGTGCGGCGATGTTCCGCTTCCGCTTTCCTAAGGGTGGGGACGCCAACCTGTTGTTCGATAACATTGACGAGCGCGGCGGGTTGACCTTGGATGCGGGTAAACAGACGCTCAGTGGCTTTACCGATACGCGTAGTCGCCTGTCCAACGGCGCCACGCGCATGTTCGTCTATGCCCAGTTCGATCGGCCATGGATCGCCAGTGACAGGATAGAAACAGGTCGACCGACCGGCTACATCAAGTTCGATCCGGCCGACAACGGCGAAGTTCAAATGCGGATCGCCACTTCACTGATCTCGGTCGAACAGGCACGACGCAACCTGGAGCAGGAAATCGGCGGTGCTGGCTTCGACACGGTGCGCGAACGCGCCCGTCGGGCATGGGATGCATTGCTCGGCAGGGTGACGGTGACCGGCGCTAGTGATGACCAGCTGACTACCGTTTATTCCAATCTCTACCGGCTTTTTCTGTACCCCAACATGGCCTATGAAAACGTGGGCAGCAATGCCCAGCCCGAATGGCGTCACGCCGATCAGAACAGCTGGTCTTCCAGCGGATCCGGAGGCAGTGCATTACAAAGCTCGGCAGTCGTCCGTCCGGGAAAAGTGTATGTCAACAATGGATTCTGGGACACGTTCCGCACATCCTGGCCAGCCTACGCGCTGTTTTCGCCGGAATACGCGGGCGACATGATCGACGGATTCCTGCAGCAGTATCGGGACGGCGGCTGGGTCGCGCGCTGGTCTTCGCCAGGCTATGCGGATCTGATGGTGGGCACCAGTTCCGATGTCGCTTTCGCAGACGCCTGGTTGAAGGGCGTTCGTGGCTTCGATGCACACCAGGCATATGAAGCGGCGCTGCGCAATGCGACCGTGGTTCCGCCGGTGTCCAATGTCGGTCGAAAGGGCTTGGCGCACTCGATGTATCGTGGTTACGTTGATGCGGGTGTGCACGAAGGACTATCGTGGACGCTGGAGGGAGCGCTCAATGATTTCGGCATCGCGCAGCTTGGCGAAGCGCTGGCAAAAGACGCATCCACGCCGGCACAGGCGCAACGCTACAGCGAAGAAGCCGCATACTTCTACGCCCGCGCCGGAACGTATCCCCATCTTTTCGATTCCGGAACCGGATTCTTTCGCGGCCGCAGCGCGAAGGGCCGCTGGGGCCAGCCGGCTTCCGCCTTCGATCCGCGTGTCTGGGGTGGGGACTACACCGAAGCCAACGCTTGGAATTTTGCATTCACCGCGGTGCACGACGGCGCCGGGCTGGCGACGCTGATGGGAGGCCGCGATGCATTGGCACGCAAGCTTGACCAGTTCTTCGCGACGCCTGAAACGGCTGAATCCAGGTTTGCCGGCAGTTATGGCGGCGTTATCCACGAGATGACCGAGGCCCGAGACGTCCGCATGGGCATGTACGCGCACAGCAACCAGCTATCGCACCACATCCCCTGGATGTATGTGTATGCGGGGCAGCCATGGAAGACGCAGCGGATCACGCGCGAAGTGCTGCGGCGCCTGTATCTCGGCAGTGAGATAGGACAAGGCTATCCGGGCGACGAAGACAACGGCGAGATGTCGGCCTGGTATCTATTCTCCATGCTCGGACTCTATCCGCTGCGCATGGGCGCAGCCGAGTACGTGATCGGTTCACCGGCCTTCGAACGCGTCGAGGTTCGCCTGGACAATGGCCGTACGCTCCGTGTCATTGCCCACAACAACAGTGCGGAGAACGTCTACGTGCAATCGCTTGTGCTCAATGGCAAGCGGTGGGATCGCGCGTGGTTGCGACATGCCGACATCGCCGATGGAGGCACGCTCGAATTCACGATGGGACCCACGGCATCGACCTGGGGATCGGGCGTCGATGTGTTACCCCCATCGATGAGCAGCGCGGGCCAACTCCCGGCAACGATGAATGACCACGCAAGCAAGGCGCTCGAGGTCACGCTCGACGATGGACGAAGCGCCAAGACGCTGATCGATGACGATGCCGGCACGGCGCAACGGCTGGCCGCGGCTGGAACCGTGACATTCGAACTGCGCGACGCTGCCAACATCGACTACTACACTTTGACCAGCGGGGCCGAAGCTTCCAGCGGTCTGGATTGGACTCTGGAAGGGCGCGATGGCAAGGATGATGCATGGGTCGTGCTGGATCGGCGGCACGATGAACATTTCACCTGGGCAGGGCAGCTGAGACCGTTCCGCATAAGCCAGCCGGGCCGATATCAGGAGTATCGGCTGCGATTGCAGGGCGAGCGAGCTGTGGACCTGGCAGAACTGGAACTGCTGCAGTTGACAGCAGCCGTCGTGGGCGCACGCAATGCTGCTCGCTAGGCGGCAGACTCAGGTAGAGACGCCTAGGGTTGCTGACCCATCAACGCCAACGCTTCTTCGTGACTCGGCAGCGCGGCGAACGCGCCGTGCCGGGTCACTGCCAGCGCGCCGCAGGCCGACGCATAGCGCAGGCACCCCTCCAGGCCGGAGGGGTGCGCGAGAAATGCGTCGAAGTCGCTCGCATTGACGCCGCAACGTTGCAGTTGCGACAACAGGCCCCCAATAAAAGCGTCACCGGCAGCGGTGGTGTCAACCGCGCGCAGCGCGAAGGTAGGCAGCTGTCCGCTACCTGCGCGCGTGTGCCAACGTACCGGCGCGGCGCCGTCTGTCAGTAGTACCAGCCGGGCGCTGCGCAGCAGGCGGGCGACGATCGCACCGTCGTCCATGCGGCCCTCTTCAAGGAATTCCAGTTCTTCCTGCGCTAGCTTGACTAGATCGGCCTTCTCCAAGGCCTGCCACAGCACCGGAAGCGACGGAGTGGCGTGCGGCCATAGGGCCGGTCGCAGGTTCAGATCAATGCTGACCAACGCGCCGGCTGCGCGCGCGCGCGCCATGCCCGACAGCGTGGCGGCGGCGATCCCGGCGTCGGTCAGGCTATTGCTGCAGACATGGAAAAAGCCGGCTTCCGCGAGGCCCCCATCTTCGAAGTCAGCGTCGCGGAACAGCAGATCGGCAGCCGGCGGGCGATAGAAGCTGAAACTTCTCTCGCCTTGCGCATCCAACGAGACGAAGGCCAATGCGGTGGGCGCTTGAGCGGTGCGGCGAACATGATGCACGGCGACGCCTGCCGCTCGAAGACTGTCAAGCAGGAAGTCGCCGAACATGTCTTGGCCCAGCATGCCGATGAATTCGCAACGCCCTCCCAATTTGGCCACTGCCACAGCGGCGTTGGCCGGCGCGCCCCCCGCGTACTGGCGGAACGTGCGGGTTTCGTCTGCCGCTATCGGACTTGCCAGGAAATCGATGAGTGCTTCGCCGAAGCAGACGATGACCTTCGTGCTCATCAAGTCGCGTTCCATCGTGGTGGCCGCTGTGCGACGCTCAGATATAGGGGGCATGCGGTGTGCTGTCTCGTTCAGTCAGTTCCACGGGCACGATCACGGCCCGGCGCGGCATAGACGGCGCGGCCGCGCGTTGCAGCAGCAGTTGCGCGGCTTGGCGGCCGCGTGCGCGCGGATCGGCGTTGACGGTGGTGAGTGGCGGCAGCCCGACCGCCGCTTCGGGGATGTTGTCGAAGCCGGTGACGGCGAAATCTGTGCCGGGATTCCGGCCTAGGCGGGCCAAGCCCAGCATTAGGCCCAGCGCCACTGCATCGTTGTAGCAGACGGCCGCAGTGGGCGCTGGATCAGTGGAAAACAGTGCGTCGGCATGGGCATTGGCTTCCAGTCGGGTCGGAGCGGTTTCGATCATCCAGCGCGGATCAACGGCGATACCGGCTTCGGCGAGCGCGTCTTGATACCCGAGGCGGCGCTGATAGCAGGAACTGGAATCGGCGTGTCCGCCGAAGAAGGCGATGCGGCGGTGGCCTTTGTCCAAAAGATGGGTAGTGACTGCGCGCGCACCGGCGACGTTGTCCAAGCCAAGAAAGTCGTAGTCGAAGCCTCCGGTGGGGTTGTTCGCTAGTTCACGGTTGAACACGAGCAGCGGCATGTGGCGACCGATCGCCAATTCGATGTCGGCAGCATCGCTAAACTCGGCTGGAGACAGGATGATTCCGGCGGGGCGGTGTTCCATAAGCGAACCCAGCATTTGCCGCTGCCGCTCCGGCGATTCGTTGCTGCTGCCCAGGAGGGTGACGTAACCCTCCGCACCGAGGGCTTCGTCTACGCCAGCGGCGAATTCGGCGAAGAATGGGTTGGACAAGTCGTTTATCACCAAGGCCACTGCGCTGGACACACTTTGCCGCAAGTTGGCTGCGACACGGTTGTAGACATAACCTTGGCGGCGCATCTCGGCCTCGACTCGTTGTCGGGTCGAGGCATGTACGAGCGGGCTGTTCCGTAGCACGAGCGACACGGTGGCGCGTGAAACCTCGCACGCGTCTGCGATGTCGTTCAAAGTGATCCTGCGCGGTCTCTCCAAGACGGTCCCCGATCTTGTTTAGATCGATCTAATACGAACATCTTGCAGCAAACCACAGACGCGGGCAAGTTGCGACGCAGCGCTCACAACAGGCTGGGCGCCTGGACCTGGCCGGCGCCCGCGAGGGTGCGGACCGTATAGCTGAAACCAGGTTGCAAAGCATCCTCCATAGCGTCCATCGCGATGCAAAGCGACAAATGCGATCTGCAGATCCTTGCGCGGCGTAGGGTAGCGGCGAGCGACTCGTTGTACCGCCTCCTTGCAAGCCTGCTCCGGCGAACGTCCCTGGCGCATCAGTTCGACTACTGTCTGGGATCCGCACACGCGCAGGCATTCCTCACCCACGCCGGTGGCGCTCGCCGCGCCGACTTCGCCATCGACAAACAGTCCTGCGCCGCTGATGGGCGAATCCCCGACTCGACCGCGCAGCTTGAATGCCGAGCTACCACTCTTCTGCGCACGAACGCACTCCGGTCATTTGTCCGCTTTCGACCCAAAGCAGACGTTCGCTATCGTTCGTAGATTAGGCCTGGAGCAGGAAACCGCTGGAGAACCTGCGCTCGACGCCAATGAGCGGGTCGATGAACGCCAGCCGCTTGGCCAGCAATTGCAATGGTGCCGAGTAATCACCTGCCGCGCGGTGGAACAGTGTCGGATACATCCCATCGTTGGCGATCGGCGCCCCTAGCGCGGCCATGTGCACGCGTAACTGGTGCTTGCGCCCGGTGATCGGCGTCAACGCATAACGCCAATATCCATCGCCGCGCGCGACGACGTCGATCCGGGTTTTACTGTTCGCCGGGCCTTCGATCTCCTGCATGCGGAAGAACGGTTCGCCGGCGACCATCCGGCTGGAGCGGATGCACGGAAATTCGACGTTCGGCGACGCCGGCGCAATCGCCTCGTAGTCTTTTTCGATCCGTCGCTCGCGAAACAGGGCCTGGTAACACGCGCGGCTTTGCGGGTTGCCCGAGAACAACACCAATCCGGCGGTGTCGCGATCGATCCGGTGCAGTGGCACCAGCGAATGGTTTCCGGTTCGGCGGATCAGTCGGCCCAGCAGGGTTTCGTGGACATGGCCACCGGCTGGCGTGACCGGTAGGAAATGCGGCTTGTCCGCCACCAGCAAGTCGGCATCGGCATACAGCACGACTTCATGGAACGGGATCGGCGGTTCGTCGGAAACTTCGCGGTAGTAATGGACTTCGAGCCCGACCCGATACGGCGTTTCCGGCGTCAACCATCGCCCATCGCTGTCCACGACTCGCCCTCGTGCCATTCGCTCCAACCATTGCAAGCGCGTCACCGCCGGGAACTGTTCACACAGGCAATCCAGCACCGCCGGCCACGCCCCCGGCGGCAATTGCAGTGTGCTGGCACCGAGTCCATCGATGTTGGGGGGACGTTTTCGCATAGCGGCAGTGTGCCCGCTATGCGCCGGTTTGCACCAATGCCGGCGCTAGTCATAGATGAAGCGGCGGTAGTTGAGAACGTGGAATCTTTTTCTGTTGAAGTTACCCACGCGGCTTCGACAGTCTCAGATCATCTCTTCAGCGAACGGAAGGTTATCGAGATATCGGTTAGCGTGTCCGCTAAGCCAGTGGACAAAGAGTGGTCTGAGGACGTATTTGTCGTCAGATGTACGGCTGGCTTTGTTGGTAGAGACCCTGCGCTCGACGGCGACCTAGAGAGGTTCAAGGCAGTAGAAGACCACTACGCAAGATTCTCTACTGGATGGTGTGTGAGCGTCTGGACTCAATATTCGCCGTGACTATGTTGAAAACAGTTAAGCAGATTCCATGGGACGCTCTAGTGCCGAGGCCGAAGACAGGTTCTGAGTCGGTCAATCAGTCTGCAGCGCCCAAACCTCGCGCGCCCCAGAAGCGTTCCTCGGTGTCCTCCGCGAAGAAAGCTAAATAGCCCTCTCGTTTGCCGCGAAGGTGACTGTACTTATTTTGTAGCCGCCTCCACGCCAGGCGAAGCTTCGCCCAGAGGACTTTTAATCCCCGAGACGGCACCAATGTGTGTGCGCATCAATGTCTTGCCCACTGGGGCGACACGTTCCCGGTGTCAGGCCTCGAAGCTATGCACTATATTGGTGCAATGCCGTCCGACGCTCCCGTCCCACCCGACCTCGACCGCCTGACCACGCCCCTGGTCTGGGCCGACACGTCCGGCCGTATCGGCGGAAGCAATGCGGCGTTCGCGCGGTGGCTGGGGATCAGCGCGCGGCGCCTGGTCGATCAGCCGCTGGCGGCGCTGGAGCTGGACGGCGATGCGCTGCGCCGGGCCTTGTCCACCGATGCGGAAGCCGATGCCGAACCCGTGCGCCTGCGCCGCATCGAGCTGGCCTATCTGGGCGGCGAGCCGCGCTTCGCAGATGCCTGGCTGACCCGCAATGAGGATGGCAGCGGCTGGTTGCTGGAGGCGCATCCGGTCGACGAATTCCCCGGCGAAGATCCGGCGATCGCATTGCCGGGCGCGTTGTCGGCGGCGCTGAAAGGGCTGGCGCACGAGTTGCGCAATCCGCTGGCGGGCCTGAAGGGCGCCGCGCAATTGCTGGCGCGGCGCAGCCATGACGAGGGCGGGCATTTCGACGACAACTCGCGCGAACTGACCGGGCTGATCGAATCGGAAGTCGAACGCCTGACGCAACTGATCGACCGTCTGCTGTCGCCGACGCCGGCGGCCGCGCATGCGCCGCTCAACATCCACGCCACGCTCGAGCGCGTGCTGCGCCTGGCCGAGAGCGACGCCGGTTGGGCGGTGCGGCTGGTGCGCGATTACGATCCGAGCCTGCCGGACGTGGTCGGCGACGCCGACCGCCTGACCCAGGCCGTGTGGAACCTGGTGCGCAACGCGATCGAGGCCGGCGCGGCCAACGTCACCCTGCGCACGCGCGCCGAGCACGGCGTACGCATCGGCGATGCCTCGCACGCGCTCGCGTTGCGCCTGGAAATCATCGACGACGGGCATGGCGTGCCCGAGGACCTCACCGAACGGCTGTTCCTGCCGCTGGTCAGCGGCCGCGCCGATGGCAGCGGCCTCGGCCTGGCGCTCGCGCAGCAGGTCGCGCGCGAGCATCGCGGCTCGCTGGCCTATCGCTCGCGGCCGGGGCATACCTTGTTCACCTTGTTGTTGCCGGTGCAGACCGAAGAAGAAGGAGAGCGCCATGCCGGTTGATGCCTACCGGGTATGGGTGGTCGACGACGATCGCGCGGTGCGTTTCGTGCTGGCCACGGCGTTGCGCGAAGCCGGTTACGAAGTCGACGGTTTCGACTCGGCGCAGACCGCGCTCGATGCGCTGCACGCGCGTCCGGCGCCGGATCTGCTGTTCACCGACGTGCGCATGCCCGGCGACGACGGCCTGGTGCTGCTGGACAAGCTGAAGGCGGCGCATCCGCGATTGCCGGTGATCGTGATGTCGGCCTACACCGACATCGCCAGCACCGCCGGCGCATTCCGCGGTGGCGCGCAGGAGTTCCTGTCCAAGCCTTTCGACCTGGACGATGCGGTCGCGCTGGCCGAACGTCTGCTGCCCGCCGCTGCCCACAGCGATGCGCCCGCGTCATCGGCGCCGGCCACGACGGCCGACGGGTCGGTGGAAATGCTGATCGGCGACACGCCGGCGATGCGTGCGCTGTTCCGCAGCATCGGCCGCCTGGCGCAGGCGCCGGTGTCGGTGCTGGTCACCGGCGAGACCGGCACCGGCAAGGAGCTGGTCGCGCGCGCGCTGCACCGCGAATCGCCGCGTTCGCGCAAGCCTTTCGTAGCGCTGAATACCGCCGCGATTCCATCGGAACTACTGGAGAGCGAACTGTTCGGCCACGAGGCCGGCTCGTTCACCGGCGCGCAGAAGCGCCACATCGGACGCTTCGAGCAGGCCGACGGCGGCACCTTGTTCCTCGATGAGATCGGCGACATGCCGCCGTCGCTGCAGACGCGGCTGCTGCGCGTGCTCGCCGAAGGCGAATTCTTCCGCGTCGGCGGGCGCGAACTGATCCGCGTCGATGTGCGCGTGATCGCGGCCACGCACCAGCCGCTGGAAGCGCTGGTTGCCGATGGCCGTTTCCGCGCCGACCTGCTGCACCGGCTGGACGTGGTGCGGCTGCAGCTGCCGCCGCTGCGCGAGCGTCGCGACGATGTGCCCAAACTCGCCGAACGCTTCCTGCTGTCGGCCGCGCGCAAACTCGGCGCGCCGGCCAAGCGCTTCGCCAGGCCGGCGATGGAACGGCTGCAGGCCCACGACTGGCCGGGCAACGTGCGCGAGCTGGAGAACCTGTGCTGGCGCCTGGCCGCGCTGGCACCGGGCGAAACGATCGCGCGTGCCGACCTGGACGACGTGCTCGCTGCGACGGCCGCCACCGCCGGGGACAGCGCCGCGGACTGGGAAGCCGCACTCGCGGCCTGGGCAAGCCGACAATTGGCGCAGGGCAGCGAAGGCATCCATGCGCAGGCGCGCGAACGCTTCGATCGCGCGCTGCTGGAAGCCGCGCTCGCTCATACCGGCGGTCGCCGCAGCGAAGCGGCCACCCGGCTCGGCCTGGGCCGCAACACGCTTACGCGCAAGCTCGGGCCGGGACGCAAGCGACGCTGACCCGGCTATCGGGTTTTCATCGTGCGTCGACTGCGCTGCGACTAGCCTTCTCCTCCAACGTCAAGGAATCCACGCCATGAAACGCATCCTCCTCGCCGCCGCGATCGCCTCCGTGGTCATGCTGGCCGGCTGTGCCAGCACATCGGAATCCTCTCCGGCTTCTGCGAGCGCCGCAGCGCCGGCCGCGACAAGCACGGCCCGATCGGCCGGCGTCAACCTGGCATCGGCTTCCGGCAGCCTGGTCAGCGGCAAGTTGACGGTGAAGCCGATGGGCGACGGCGTGCACATCACCGGCGAAATCGGCGGCCTGGTGCCAGGCAGCACGCACGGTTTCCACATCCATGAGAAAGGCGACTGCAGCGCTGCCGATGCGTCGAGCGCGGGCGGCCATTTCAATCCCGCCGCAAGCCCGCACGGCAAGGCCGAGACGGGCCCGCATCATGCCGGCGATGCCGACAACCTGATCGCCGACGCGCAGGGCGTGGCCAAGGTCGATGCGCATTTCGGCGGCGTCACGCTGGGCGGCGGCGCGTCCAACGATGTCGCCGGCAAGGCGGTGATCGTGCATGCCTCGCCCGACGACTACACCAGTCAGCCGGCCGGCAATGCCGGTGCGCGCGTGGCTTGCGGCGTGATTACGGTCACGCAATAGCTTTGCGGAAAACAGCGGCGCGAAATGGCTCCTTGCGATGCATATCGGCCATCGCAGGGGGCTGGCGTTAACATGGGGGCATGGACAACGCATACCTGATCCGCTCGGCGGAAAGTTCCGATCTCGATTGGCTGGTCGCCTGCGCTATCGCGATGGCATGGGAAACCGAGGGCAAACGGCTCGAGCCGGCGATCATCCGCGCCGGCGTCGCTGCGGGTCTGGACGATCCCGCCAAGGCGCGCTACTTCATCGCCACACAGGATGCGCCAGTCATCGCCGACGAGAATTTCGGTGTGCCGGTCGGCACGCTGATGCTGACCACCGAATGGAGCGACTGGCGCAACGGCGACTGGTGGTGGATACAGAGCGTGTACGTGCCGCCGCAGCATCGCCGCAAGGGCGTTTATGCGGCCTTGTACCGGCATGTGGAACAGCGCGCGCGCGGGGAATCCGGCGTGATCGGCCTGCGTTTGTACGTCGAAAAGGAAAACGACGTTGCGCAACGCACTTACGAGTCGCTGGGAATGAGCGATTCGGGCTATCGGATGTACCAGGACTGGTTCAACTGAGCGACGCAACGCCTTCCGCGAGCTTTCGCCGCTTTGCCTAAGCCCTCTCCCGCTTCGCGGGAGAGGGTTGGGTGAGGGCGCGCGACCTCGCACGTCACTCTTCGCTGCTTTCTGGAGCCGTCATCCCAGCGCAAGCTGGGACCCATTTTGATCTTGCTGTGTTCGTGGAGACCTGCCGACCCTATCCGGGTCGGTTTTCCGCCCGCTGCCGCGGTCGGGTCACTTTCTCTTTCCAGAGCCAAAGAGAAAGTAACCACTGCGCCGCAGGAGCGGCGCGAACGGCGAAGCCGGCCCGAAGGGCGAAGGGCAGGATGCCCGGAGTAAAGAGAAGGGCTCTTCCCCGATCAGAGCTAACGCGTGAGCTTGTAAGGTTCGCGGGGATTTTCCGAGTCGGCATTCCTGAATCAAGTTCAGGACAGGCTCTGCCTCCGTCGGAAAACGGCGCCCATCCTTGGGCGCCGCCCTCCGGGTCTGCGAAGGTGCGTGGACAAGTCGCGGTCGAGTCAACAACAACTAATGCATGCAGACCCTGTTGCGCCAAGCCGCGCTACAACTCTTCTGCGGCTCCACCAGCGCAATGCACGAACGTCACCGGCACGCCATGCGCCTGTAACACCGCAGCGATCTGCCGCTGCCGGGCCTGGAAGTGCTCGAAGCGGCGCGCCAGTGCGTCGGCGTCGATGTCGGCATCGGGCAGGTAACGCTGCCGCCAGGCATCCGGGGAGAACAGCGCGATGTTCGCTTCGCCGTTGGCATAGCGCAGCAAGGGCTCCGGCGGCGCGTCCAGCCAGATCTGGTCCTGCGGTGCCAGCAAGGCGGTCTCGATCACCGGCCACAACGGCTCCAGCCCCTCGTTGCGGTATTGCAATGCGGTCATCGCCGTCAGGTCGTGCACGGTCAGGTAGCGCGCATGCTCGATACGGGTGCCGAAGGTTTCCTGCGCGCACAGCGCGGTGTCGGCCTGGGCCATGCCACGATCCAGCAGGATTTCCTCCAGCTGGCTGCCGACGGCGTGCGCGATCCGCGGCTCGCCCACCAGCAGGAAGGGCAAGACCCGCAGGCTGCCGCCGCGCAGGTCGGCATCGGCATGAAGCGGCAGGGGCGCATCGCCCTGGGCATCGGCGCCGAAGGCGATCATGCGCGGTCCGTCGTGCCGCCCGGGCGCGCGTTGGCGCAATTCGTCCAGTCGCCGATGCAGCGGCCAGCCCGGGCGCAATGCTTCGGCCGGATCGAAATGCGCCGCGGCGAAGGCCAGCTCCAGCGCGCGCACCTCCGGCACCAGAACGGCGAGATCGCGGCCCAGCAGGCCCGCGAGGCGGCCGGCATCGGCCTGCGGCAACGCCTGGCGCGCGGGCTGCGTGCCTGGGGCGAGCTCCAGCGCCATCACGCCGAATATGTGCGTGGCGTCTGCATCGTTGAAAGTGGCGGTCATCGACTAAATCGTGATTGGCCGTGCACAAGCACGGCGTTAGACTTGCTCACATTATGGCCCGTCGCTGTCGATGGGTTCCCCCGGCGAGGTTACCGATGTTGCAAGGCCGTCCCGTCGCCGTGCTCGGCGGCGTCCGCATTCCCTTCTGTCGCCAGAACACGGCCTATTCCGATGTCGGCAATCTCGGCATGTCGGTGCGCACGCTCGGCGCCCTGGTCGAGAAATTCGGCCTGCACGGGCAGCAGCTCGGCGAAGTGGCGATGGGTGCGGTGATCAAGCATTCCAGCGACTGGAACCTGGGCCGCGAGGCGGCGCTGTCGTCCGGCCTGTCGCCGCTGACCCCCGGCATCACCCTGCAGCGCGCCTGCGGCACGTCGCTGGACAGCATCATCACCATCGGCAACAAGATCGCGACCGGGCAGATCGAGGTCGGCATCGGCGGCGGCAGCGATACCACGTCCGATGTGCCGATCGTGTACGGCCAGAAGCTGCGCCGCCGCCTGCTGGCCGCCGCCGCGGCCAAGACCACCAAGGAAAAGATCGCGCAGTTCAAGGGTTTCCACTTGCGCGAACTCAAGCCCGATTTCCCCGGTGTCGCCGAACCGCGCACCGGCAAGTCGATGGGCGAGCACTGCGAGGACATGGCCAAGCAGTGGAACATCTCGCGCGATTCGCAGGACGAGCTGGCGGCCGCTTCGCACCACAAGCTGGCCGCCGCGTACGAGCGCGGCTTCTTCGACGACCTGGTGGTGAGTTTCCGCGGCGTATCGCGCGACAACATCATGCGTCCGGATTCCACGCTGGAGAAACTCGCCTCGCTCAAGCCGGCGTTCGACAAGACGTCCGGTCGCGGTACGCTGACCGCGGGCAACTCGACGCCGCTGACCGATGGCGCCGCGGCCTGCCTGCTGTCGACCGACGAATGGGCGCAGGCGCACGGTCACGAAGTGCTGTGCCACGTCCGCGACGCGCAGGTGGCCGCGGTCGATTTCGTGCATGGCGAAGGCCTGCTGATGGCGCCGACCATCGCGGTGCCGGAGATGCTCAGGCGCAACGGCCTGACGCTGCAGGATTTCGATATCTACGAAATCCACGAGGCCTTCGCCGCGCAGGTGCTGTGCACGCTACGCGCGTGGGAGAGCGAGGAATACTGCAAGACCCGCCTCGGCCTGGATGCGCCGATGGGCCGCATCGATCCGGCCAAGATCAATCCCAACGGTTCGTCGCTGGCCGCAGGTCATCCGTTCGCCGCCACCGGCGCGCGCATCGTCGCCACCGCGGCGAAGGAACTGAAACAGCGCGGCGGCGGGCGTTGCCTGGTGTCGATCTGCACGGCCGGCGGCATGGGCGTGGTGGCGATACTCGAGCGTTGATGCCAACACAGCCGTCATCCCGGCACCCCCACGACCGTCATCCCAGCGCAAGCTGGGACCCATCTTGATCTTGATCTTGATCTTGATCTTGATCTTGATCTTGATCTTGATCTTGATCTTGATCTGATCTTGATCTGATCTTGATCTCGCCCTTAAAGCCGTCATCCCGGCGAACGCCGGGATCCAGCGCCTTTGCCTTGACTCTGTAGAGCGGAGCTTGCTCCGCTGCCTTTGCTGGTTTGTCTTTCGCGAACTGCCCGGCCCTTTCCGGGCCGGGGTTCCGTGCGCTGTCGCGCCCGGGTCACTTTCTTTTGCTGACCCAAAAGAAAGTAACCAAAGAAAAGGGTCTCACTGCCTCTTAATTTCGTCACGCTCGGATATCAACGCAGGCTCGAACTGGCGTCGTCGTTCCACTATCTTTACGTCGGCCCGCCATTCGTTCTGCGGCCCGCCGTGCCCTCTGCGCGTCAGTGGCGACGCCTGCGGATCGCTGAAATCTAGTGTCGCAACCCCACTCGCCTCCCCGAACCGTTCGCTCAAGTTCCTTCCATCGGAAAAGGGCGACACATGTACCGAAACTTGAGGACCGGCGTGGCGCTGGCCGCGGCGATCGCGGTGGCTTTGGCGGCTTGCAGCCGCAGTGCGCCGGAAGCCGAGTCGATGGCGGCGGCGGACATGGCGGTCGCGCCGGTAGCGGCACCCGCACCCGAAAAATCCATGGCAGGCGGGCGGGCGCAGGCCGAGGAAGCCTTCGATACGGATGCGCCGACCGCACAGCAACTGACGTCGGCCGCGAACACCTATACCGACGCGCAGCGCAAGTTCATCCGCAACGCGCAGGCCGAATTCAAGGTCGCCGACGTTTACCGGTCCGCACTGGCGATCGAGGACGCGGTGGCCGCGCAGGGCGGGTTCGTCGTCAAGAATGCGATCTCCGCGCAGACCGGCGCCGTCCAGCGCCGTCCGATGGGCGCAGGGATGCTGCTCGAACTGGCCGAGTACACGGTACGCGGCCAATTGACCGTGCGCGTGCCCAGCGACAAGACCCAGTCCTTCCTGCGCGTGATCGTCAACCAGATGGAATTCCTCGACCGGCGCGATTTCGACGCCATGGATGCGCAGTTCCAGCTGCTGCGCCAGCAACTGGCCTATCAGCGTGCGCAGGAAGCGCAGCAGCATCTGGGGCAGGCCGTGCGTCAGGGCGGAAAGCTGGGCCAGAAAGCGGATGCCATCGCCGCGCAGACCGATGCCAAGGCCGGTCGCGATGAAGCGCTGGTCGCGCAGAAGGAATTCGAAGATCGCGTCGAATTCAGCACGATCAACTTGTCGCTTTATCAATCGCCGAAGATCCGCCGTACCGAACTGACCGACGTGGAAGCGGTGTTCGAGCAGAACAGCCCCGGTTTCTTCGCGCGGCTGGGAAGTTCGCTGAGCGTCGGCTGGCACGGCGCGCTCAACGCGCTGATCGAACTGATCAAGCTTTGGCCGCTGTGGTTGATCGCGATCGCCGGCGTAGCGGCCTACCGGACGGCGAGAAGGGGCGCACGCAAATCCGGGTGACGCACGGAAGCGGCGCGGCTGCGCATCACTCGCGCAGCCGCGGCATGCCGTGTTCGTTGCGCTCCTCGACGGCGGCCTGGTCGAAGATCTTCTGGCGCAGGTCGCGGCCGGCCAGTTCCTGCACGGGCTCGTTGCGCGCGGCGCGCAAGGCGTTGACGTAGCTCAGGCGCGCGCGCGGTTCGTCGCCGGCGGCAGCGAAGCCGTGGCCGAGTTCTTCCCAGGCTTCGCTGCCGGCGCCCTGCGCCAGTGCGCGATGCAGGTATTCCTCGGCCTGCGGCCACTGGCCCTGCGCGCGCGACAGGCGCGCCAGCGTCACCAGCAAGGCCGGGCTGGACGGATGCGTCTGCAGCCAGCGTTCGGCATTGGCGCGGCGCGCATCGAGGCGGCCGATCGGAAGACGGCCGTACAAATCGGCCAGCGATTCGGCCCAGCGTGCGTCGAGCGCCTGTTCCAGGCTTTTCGCGGCGGCTTCGTCCCAGCGCAGGGCTGCCGCGCGTTCGGCATAGGCGGCGACTACGTCCGGTTCGCTTTTCGCCGTCTTCGGCAGCGTTTCCCAGCGCTCGGCCAGGACGTTGGCGTCGCCGGCCTGGCGCAGCGAAGCTTCGGCCCAGCGCGCCTGCAATTCGTCGAGGCGCTGGCCAGGCAGCGCATTCTGCTGGCGCATCGGACCGAGCAGGCCGTACGCCTGCGCGGCCTGCCCGGATTCGGCCAAGGCTTCGGCACGCAAGGCCAGGCCGCGCGGCGGCAGCGGCTGTGCCGCGGGTGCGTCCAGCGCGAGCAACGCGTCGGCGGGACGCTGCTGCGCGAGCGCGCGTTCGGCACTGGCGATGGCGGCAGCGGCGGGGTGGCGTTCGCCGAGCGCGTCGAGTTGCTGCTGCGCGGCGACGGCATCGCCGCGCGCATCGGCCGCGCGCGCGGCGGCGATCCTGGCGATGGCTTCGACCTGGTCGTCGTCTGCGGCCTGGGTCAGCAATTTCTCGGCGCGCGCCCAGTGGCCCTGGTGCAGCGCGTTGAGGCCGTCGACCAGCCGCGCGCGCGATTGCCGGTGGCGCATGCCGCGCCAGGCGCGGAACGGCAGCGCCAACAGCGTCCACAGCACCCACAAGCCGAAGATCAGCGCCAGCAGCATCAACAGGCCGGAGGTGACCGTGGTGGTGTAATCGTTGCCGCGGTAACGGATCAGCACGTAGCCGGGATCCTGCAGCAGCAGTTGCGCGGCCAGCGCGCCGATCACCGCCAGGACCAGCCAGAACAGGATGTTGCGGAACAGGTTCATGCACGCTCCTTGCGTGTTAGCGGGCGCCGCGCAAGGCCCGCAACTGCTGCAGGCTGCTGCCGAGCACCGGCAGGCGCAGCGTGAGCGGCAACGTTTGCAGCGTGCGCAGCTGTTGCTGGCGCGCCTGTCGTTCTGCCGAGTCTGGCCACAAGCGTGTGAGCCACGCGTCGACGCGCCCCAGCGCGCTGTGATAAGCCGCACTATCGCGCCGTTCCAGCGCCGCACGGGCCAGCGTGAGTTCCAGTTGCATCGCCGCCAGGCCGGCGGCGCGATCGGCCGATTCGACGATCACCCGGCCCTGCGTCGGCCGCACGTCGACGATGCGCCCGAAGGCGCGCCGCCACCAAGGCAGGCTTGCAAGCCCCCGGGCGCTGCTGCGTTCCGGCAGCGCCTGCAGGGTCGCGGAGAAGGCTTCCAGCTTGCCGGCGGCGACGCTGCGCGGGTCCGCGCCAAGCGCATCCAGCGCGGCGCGCTCTTGCGCCAGCGTCTGCCGCAGGCTGAGATAAGCGGGGTCGTCGATGCCGGAGAGCAGGCCCGCCGCCAGCGCGTAGCTGCGGCGCGCGCCGTTGAGATCGGAAGCCAGGTCGAGCCGCTGCGCTGCCGACGTCAGCAGCATTTCGACCTCGTCCACGCGCAGCGCCTGCGCGCCGTGGCGATCGGGATCGGCCAGCTTGGAGACATTGTCTTCGAGCAGCGCGGCGCGCTGGCCGATACCGAGCAGCTCGTCGCGCAGCACCCGGTTGGTGGCGTCGGCCTGCTGCTGGCGCTGCGCCTGCGAGCGCTGATCGCGGCGCAGCGCGCCCAGGCTCTCCTCGAGCAAGGCCACGCGTTGCTCGGCATCGACGATCTGCGCCTGCGCGCTGGCCTGGCGCGATTGCCATTGATGCCAGGCCCAGCCACCGGCCGCGGCGAGCAGCAGCAGCACGAGCAGCCACAACCAGCCGAGGCTGCTGCGGCGTGGCGGGACGGATGGGACGGGATCGTTCACGTGGGCAGGTCTTCGCGGGGCCTGCTCATGCTAACGGAAGCGGCGTCGCAGCAGCATGCGCCGCGGCGGCGGCCAGGGCGGCCGGGCGCGCGCTGTCGGCGACGACCACATCGCGGAAACCCGCATCGCGCGCAAGCGTGGCCAGCCGCGCGCTGGCGGCGATCGCGCGCGCGCGCCGCAGTTTGTCCGCCAGCTCGGGCGGCAGCTTGTTCAGGGCGAGCTGCAACGCCTCGCCGCTGCTCAGCGCCAGCGCATACGGTGCGGACAGGGTGCGCAGGCCGGACAAGGCACCCGCCGACCAGGCGATCGGCACGCGTTCGTACACCTCACAGCGCAGCACCCGCGCACCGCGCGCGGACAGGGTCGGCGCGATCGCGCCGCGGCCGCCGGGCGCGGTGACCAGGCCGACGCTTTTGCCGCGCAGTTGCTGCAGTTGCGGCAGGGCGAGCAGGCCTTCGCTGTCCATCCGTTGCGGCGCATGCACCGGCGCCACGCCGGCACGGCGCAAGGCGTGCGCGGTGCCTTCGCCGACCGCGAGCCAGGCCTGTCCCGCACGCGCACGCAGGTTTTGCAGCGCCGCGGCCGCCTTGACCGCTGCCGGGCTGGTGAACACCACCCGTTCGGCCAGCAAGGCTTCGCGCAAGCCGGCGCGCGTCGCCGGATCGTCGCGCAGATGCAGTCGCCAGGGCGACAAGGCCAGCACGCGCGCGCCGTAGCGGGCGGCAGCGCGGCGCAATGGCGCATGCTCGCCGGCCGGGCGCAGCGAGATCAGCTGCCATCCGGCGAGGGCGTGGTCGGGAGCGGTCGTCTGCGGCACCGCGACAGCTTGGCATAGCCGCCGCGCCGCGACATGCCGTCCGGTCTTCGTCGCAGCCACGTATCCTGATGGCATTCCCCCAGACCCGGATGCAATGGATATCGACAGCGCCCTAAAAAAACTCGACGCCTACTACCAGGCCATGCCGCCGGTGGCCGCGATGCATTTGCGCATCGACCACTACGACGGCGAACGGCTGCGCCTGCATGCGCCGCTGGCGCATCACGTCAACGACAAGGGTTGCGCGTTCGGCGGCAGCCTCAATTCGCTGATGACGCTGGCGTCGTGGGGGTTGGTGTCGATGCGGCTGGAAGCGGCCGGGCTGCGTTCGGACGTGTACGTGGCCGACAACCGGGTGCGCTATCTGGCCCCGCTGTTCGCCGACCTGGAGGCCGAAGCCGAGGTCTCGCCGGATGCCTCGTGGGACGACTTCATCGCCAGCCTGCGCGCCCGCGGCCGGGCGCGCACCCACATCGATGCGCACGTCCGCCTGCCCGATGGCGGCGTCGCTGCGGAGTTCAGGGCGCGCTTCGTCGCCTTCGCCAAAGGTTAGGATGGGCGCTGGTCCGTGGGGAGTGGGTCGATGATGCGCAGGGTCATGATCGCGTTGACGGCGGCCGGTTTGGCGCTGGCGCTGGCCGGTTGCGGCGGCGGCCAGCAGAAGAATGCGCTGCTGGCGGCGCAAAACGCCTATGGCTCGGCGATGCGCTGGGGCGAGTACGAGAGCGCCTGGCAGCGGGTGGACCCCGAATACCGCGAACAGCATCCGATGACCGACCTGGACCTGGAGCGCTACGGGCAGGTCCAGATTTCCGGCTATCGCGACCTGGATGAGACGGTACTGCCGGACGGCAGCCCGGCGCGGCTGATCGAAATCGGGGTGATCAACAGGCACACCCAGGCCGAGCGCACGGTGCGCTATCGCGAGGAATGGCGCTGGGATGCGGAGAAAAAGACCTGGTGGGTGCGCAAGGGCCTGCCCGACCTGTGGGCCGGCGGCTAGGCGCGGTCTTTGCGCCGTAACCGCTACTCGGCGACAATCGCGGCCCGTTTCACGTTGAAGACCCCCTCTTGAATTTCGAAGAACTGCTGGCTTTCGCCGGCCGTAGCCCGATGCTGTCGCTGGCCCTGGTCGGCCTGACGCTCGCCATCCTCTACACCGAGGTCGCGCGTCTGTTCCGCCCGTACAAGGCGCTGCGCCCGGCCGAGCTGACGGGCCTGATCAATCGCGAAAATGCGCTGGTGGTCGATCTGTCGGCCGCCACCGATTACGAAAAAGGGCATATCGCCGGCAGCCGTAACGTGGCGCCGAGCCAGTTCGATCCGGAAAACAAGCTGCTCGCCAATGCGCGCTCGTTGCCGGTGGTGGCGGTGTGCCGCAACGGACAAGCGTCGGCCGACGCGGCCAAGCGGCTGAAGAAGGCCGGCTTCGAGAAGGTGTACTGGCTCGATGGCGGCATCGCTGCCTGGCAGCAGGCCGACCTGCCGCTGGTCAAGGGCCGCAACTAGCGCTCGCCGCGCCCGGCCATCCCGCTGAATACGCGGGATCGGCCCTGGACCGGACCTGCGCGCAAGCAGGCCCGTGCGATAATCGCGCTCTTTCCCGCATGAATGACGATTGGAGTAACGCAATGTCCGACGAAACCAGCAATGGCGCGGCCGTACCGGCCGAACAGGCCGCCAGCGCCACCTTCGTGGTCGAAAAGCTCTACCTGAAGGACGTTTCGTTCGAAGCGCCGAATGCGCCGCAGGTGTTCAACGAACAGGGCCAGCCGGACCTGCAGATGAACCTCAACCAGCGCGTGCAGAAGCTCAACGAAGGCGTCTTCGAAGTCGTGCTCGGCATCACCCTGACCTGCACGGTCAACGGCAAGACCGCCTATCTGGCCGAAGTGCAGCAGGCCGGCGTGTTCGGCCTCGGCGGCTTCGCCGATGCCGGCCTGGATGCGATGCTCGGCACGCAGTGCCCGAACGTGCTGTATCCGTACGCGCGCCAGGCGATCGGCGAACTGATCCAGGGCGGCGGCTTCCCGCCGTTCTACCTGCAGCCGATCAACTTCGATGCGGTCTATGCCGAAGGCTTGCGCCAGCGCGCCGAAGCGCAGCAGAACGGCGAGCTGTCCTCCGGGACGGAGACGGCCGGCAACGCCTGAGCCATGGCGACCGCGCCCTCCGTCGCGGTGTTGGGCGCGGGCTCCTGGGGCACCGCGCTGGCTGCGTTGATCGCACGGCACGATCACCCGGTCGTGCTGTGGGGTCGCGATGCGGACAGCATCGCGGCCATCGACCAGCGCCACGAGAATCCGCGTTACCTGCCCGGCATCGCGCTGCCCGACGAGCTGCGCGCCACTACCGATCTCGCGGCCGCCTTGCGCGATGCCGATCTGGTGCTGGTCGTGGTGCCTTCGCATGCCTTCGCAGAAACCATGCATGCGCTGGCGCCGTATCGTCCGCCGCATGCCGGCGTGGCCTGGGCGACCAAGGGTTTCGAGCCGGGTTCCGGGCGTTTTCTGCATGAAGTCGCCGGCGAAATCCTGGGCGCGACAGTCCCGCTCGCGGTCGTCACCGGGCCCTCGTTCGCCAAGGAAGTCGCGATCGGCCTGCCGACCGCGCTGACCGTGCATTCGGATGCCGCCGATTTCGCGCAGCAGGTCGCCGATGTGCTGCACGGCCCGGCTTTCCGCGCCTATACGGGCAACGACATGGTCGGCGCCGAACTCGGCGGTGCGATGAAGAACGTGCTCGCGGTCGCCACCGGCGTGGCCGATGGCATGAACCTGGGCTTGAACGCGCGCGCGGGCTTGATCACGCGCGGCCTCAACGAAATGCTGCGCCTGTCGGCCGCGATCGGCGCGCAGCCGGAAACGCTGATGGGCCTGGCCGGACTCGGCGACCTGGTGCTGACCTGCACCGGCGACCTGTCGCGCAACCGGCGCCTGGGCCTGGCGCTGGGCCGGGGGCAATCGATCGCCGACGCGGTGCGCGAGATCGGCCAGGTGGTCGAATCGGTGCAGACCGCCGACGAGGTGATGCGCCAGGCCGAGCGGCATGGCGTGGAGCTGCCGATCTCGCGTGCGGTGCAAGCCGTGCTGCATGGCGAGATGACGCCTGCCGACGGCCTGCGGCAATTGCTGGCGCGCGACCAGAAGCCTGAATATCCGGAAACGCTGTTCCGCTGATCGGCTCTTTTTTAATCGTCATCTCCGCGAAGGCGGGAAGTGCTTTACGACAGCCGAAGCCTGGCCATCGAGCGCCTTTGCTTCTGCTCCGTAGAGCGGAGCAAGCTCCGCTGCTTTTGCTTTGTTGGTTTGCCGCGATCTGCCTCCCTAACGGTCGGGTGACCAGCCTTCGGCTGTTGTAAAGCGCTTCGTCCGCTGTCGCGGCCGAGTTACTTTCTTTTTGTTGACCCAAAAAGATAAGTAACCAAAGAAAAAGGGTCTAACAGCGGAGTGTGGCGCAATGGCTTGTCTGACATCGGCAGGCTACCTTTCGTCCTTAACCTGCCTTCCTTCGTCGCTTCGACATTTAGATTTGAGCGATCGGCAGGCTCCACCACTTATCCGCCGGAAACCCAGACGGGCCACAGGCCAAATTCGGGCCGACGTAAGAAAGTCGAGCCACGACGCATTTTTAACCGGCCTATGATTTCAAAGCGCCAACGAAACGCACCGCGGTTAGACCCTTTTCTTTGGTTACATTTCTTTTGGGTCAGCAAAAGAAAGTAACTCGGCCGCGACAGCGGACGAAGCGCTTTACAACAGCCGAAGGCTGGTCAACTCCGGCCCGAATAGGGCCGGCAGGTCACGACAGACCAAGAAGCAAAAGCAGCGGAGCAAGCTCCGCTCTACAAAGCAAGGGCGAGATCAAAATGGGTCCCAGCTTGCGCTGGGATGACGGCTTTAAAGGCAACAGCGGCCAATGTCCCCCAAAAAACAAAACCCGGCCGGAGCCGGGTTCTGCATCGCGACGGCAGGGGAGAGAGCCGTCAGTCGCGATTACACAATGCGATTACCAGGTCAGGCGCGGACCGACGAACCACTGGGTGTCGCCGTCGGCGAACTTGACGTCGCCGCTCAGGCCCCAGTTCTGGTTGAACTTCACCTGCGCGCCGAGGCGGCCGTAGAAGTCGCCGTCGTTCTGGATCAGGCCGCTGTCTTCGAAGTCTTCATAGCCGGCCATCGCATAGCCCTCGAAGTTGGACGTCAGCGCGGCGCGCGCGCCGACTTCGGCGCTCCAGCCGTCGAAATCGAAACCGGAACCGGCGTCGAACTTCTCGTAAGCGATGCGGGTTACCAGGTCGGCCCTGGGCGAGATCTCGTGGTTGTAGCCGACGCCGACGCGCCACTGGTCGAAATCGATGCCGGTGTCGTCGATTTCCTGGTTGCTGAAAGCGCCGAACAGGTGGAAATTGGGGTGGATCGCGACCGAGCCGTCCAGGCCCCAGCCGTCGGCATCGCCATCGCCGTTGGTGGCCGTATAGCCGCCCTGGACATAGTTATAGGAAATGCCTTCGGCAGCCGAAGCGGCGAACGGCAGCGCAACAAGCAGGGTCAGCGCAAGTAAGGACTTCTTCATGGGGGTGGAGCCTCTGATTGGTTATTTTTTTGACCAGCGCTGAGGCGATGACGCGATGCCGTTCGCTGCCGGTGCACGCAGTATCCGCAGCGCCAAATAACGGAACCTGAAGGATTGACTCACGCGCTCTGAAACTTTTTGCCCCGGTTCAGGTCATGCCGGAATCGGGCGTAGTGCGCGTCGGGCTCGCTATCGGGGTCTTCGAAAAGGCCGCCGACCGGTGGCCGCGGTTTCATTGCAACGCCGAACCGTCCGGCCGCAGTCCGTGCGTCGCCAGCATGTCGTCGATACGTTGCTGTGCGTACTCCCGGTCTTCCGGATCGGCGATCGCCAGGATCTCTTCCGCCAGCGCCGTGAACTGCGGCCAGAACTGCGCCTCGTGGCGCAGCCTCTCGCGCCATTCCGGCAGCATGTCCGCCAGGCGCTCGAGTTCGGAGTTCAGTCGCTCACGCCCGTTCATGGCGCCGGCCGCGGCCACTGCGCTTCGACGTGATGGATGGCCTGATCGTCCACCAGGCGGAATTGCAGGCCGTCCTGCTCGACGCCGTCCAGAAGCAGGCTGCCGGCATCGGTTTTGCGGCGGCCATCGATCTGTTGCACATGGATCAGGTACATGCTCTCGCCATAGCGGTACTGGATGCGGTAATCCGGCCAGTCCGCCGGGATGCACGGTTTCAGTGCGATCGTGTCGCCGACGCGCTGCAGGCCGAGCAGCGATTCGGTCAGCAAGCGGTACATCCAGCCCGCGGAACCGGTGTACCAGGTCCAGCCGCCGCGGCCGGTATGCGGCGCGACGCCGTAAACATCGGCGGCCAGCACGTACGGCTCCACCTTGTACAGCGCGGCCGATTCCGCATCCTGCGCATGGTGGATGGGGTTGATCATGCGCGCCAGCTCCCAGGCGCGCGCGCTGTCGCCGAGCTCGGCGAACGCCATCGCCGCCCACACCGCCGCATGCGTGTACTGGCCGCCGTTCTCGCGCACGCCCGGCACGTAGCCGCGGATATAGCCGGGATCCTTGTCGGTCTTGTCGAACGGCGGCTGCAGCAGCTGGATCAATCCGGCATCGCGGCGCACCAGGTAGCGATCCAGCGAATCCATGGCCTGGCGCGCGCGTGCGGGGTCGGCCGCGCCCGACAGCACCGACCAGCTCTGCGAAATGGAATCGATCCGGCATTCGTCGCCCTGCGCGGTGCCCAGCGGCGTGCCGTCGTCGAACCAGGCGCGGCGATACCATTCGCCGTCCCAGGCGTGCGATTCCAGGTTTTCGCGCAGGCGTTGCGACGAGCCGGCGCAGTAGTCGGCGAAAGCCGCGTCGCCGCGCGCGCGCGCCACTTCGCCGAAACGCGTCAGCGCATCGAACAGGAAGAAGCCCAGCCACACGCTCTCGCCCTTGCCGGCTTCGCCGACGCGGTTCATGCCGTCGTTCCAGTCGCCGGTGCCGATCAACGGCAGGCCGCGCTCGCCCAGCAACTCGGTGCCGCGCTTGAGCGCCAGCGTGCAGTGTTCGTAGAACGACTGCTTCAGGACGGAGGCCACCGGCAGATCGTAGTACGACTCCTCGTCGGCATTGACCAGGCGTCCCTCGACGAAGCGCACGCGTTCGTCGAGCACGCTGAGGTCGCCGGTGACCTGCAGGTAGCGGCATGCGGCCAGCGGCAGCCACAGATAATCGTCCGAGCAGCGCGTGCGCACGCCGCGTCCCAGCGGCGGATGCCACCAGTGCAGCACATCGCCCTGCGGGAACTGGTGCGCCGCGCTCAACAGCAGATGCTCGCGGGTCAGTGCCGGCACCGCATGCACGGTCGCCATCGTGTCCTGCAGCTGATCGCGGAAGCCGAACGCGCCGCCGGATTGGTAATAGCCGCTGCGCGCCACGTAACGGCAGGCCAGGGTCTGGTACGGCAGCCAGCCGTTGGCGAGCGCGTCCACGCTCGGATCGGGCGTCTCCACCCGCACGGCGCCCAGGATGCGCAACCAGTGGATGCGCACCGCGTCGAGCGCGTCGTGCGCCGCCTCGCTGCCTTTGATCCGCTCGGCGAGTTGGGTCGCTGCGCGGCGGTCCGGGCCGACGCCCAGGCGGAATACCGTTTCGAAGGCCTGATCGATCGCCAGCGCGATCGGTATCTGGATTGCGGCGCAGGGATCCAGTCCCACGCCGAGCTTGCCCGACAGGCGCTCGTTGAGCAGCGCCGCCGGATGGCCCAGGCTGCCGTTGCGGCCGAGGAACTCGGTGCGGTCGGCGGTGAACGTGCGGACATCGCCATCGACGTCGAAAAAGGCGACACGGCCGCCGAACTCGGTGTTGTAGGGATTGCGCGCGGTCATCACGCCGCCATCGGCCTCGCTGACCACATGCATCTGCGATTTGACGCGGATGTCGCCCAGCACCCACTCCACGTAACCGGTGGCGGACAGGCGGCGCGCGCGGCCGGACAGGTTGCGCAGCTTGAGCACCGAATACTTCACCGCATCCTCGAGTGCGACGTAGACCCACAGTTCGCTGGCGATGCCGTCTTCGATGTGTTCGTAGACGCTGTAGCCGAAACCGTGGCGGGTGCGATAGGCGCCGCTGCCGCGGCAAGGCAGCGGCATCGGCGACCAGACCTTGCCGGTGTCCTCGTCGCGCAGATAGAACGCTTCGCCGCCGGTATCGGCGACCGGATCGTTGTGCCAGGGCGTGAGCCGGAACTCGTGCGCGTTCTCGAACCAGGTGTAGCCCGGCGAGCTTTCGCTGACCACGGTGCCCAGGCGCGGGTTGGCCATCACGTTCGACCACGGCGCCGGCGTCGGCGCCCCTTCGCGCAGCACGACGACGTATTCGCGGCCGTCTGCGGAAAACGCACCGGTACCGTTGTCGAACACGAATGCCTCCGACACCGCTTCGAACGGCCACGGATCTTCTTCGTCCGCCACGATCGCAGGCGGCGGCAGACCCGGTAGCGGCGCATCGAACGTCATCGCCGGCACCAGGCTTCCCTGCACGGGCGGCGGCCCATCGGGCAGCAGCAGCGGGATGCTGCGCTCCGGCGGCACGTGGCGGCTGACCTGGGCGGCCAGCGTGCCGCGCTTGTCGCTGATGATGACCCGCGCCACCGACTGCAGCAGGATCCGGTCTTCCTGCGAGATCTGTTGCGTCGGGCGCACGAAGATGCCGCCCGGGCGATCGAGCACATTGCCTTCCGGACCGGCGGATACCAGGCCCAGGATCTGTTCCTGCAGCTGCTGCCGGTATCCGCTCTGCTCTTCGTTCCAGATCACCAGGTCGACGTTGAGCCCTTTCAGGCGCCAGTAGGCGTGCGCCTGCACCATCTGCCGCACCAGTTCGATGTTGCCGGCATCGGCGATCTGCAGCAGCACGATCGGCAGGTCGCCGGAGATCGAATGACCCCACAGTCCCGATTGCCCGCGCCGGTTCTGCAGCAGCACCGCGTTGTCCGCGCGCAGGAACGGGTGCGCGTACACCATCAATCCCGCCAGCCGTTCGTAGAGTTGCGCGTCGGCCTGCGAGGCGTTGATCTGGCGCCTGACCACCTGGCTGTGGGTCCAGGCCAGGTCGAAAACGCGATCGGCCAGGCGCCGGTCGCGGTACTTGTCGATCAGCGTGGCGCAGGCCGCGCGATCGCCGCCGACGCCGGTGACCATGTCGATGATCGCGGTCTGTTCCGGGGCCAGCACGATCCGCGTGCGGATCGCGACGACCGGATCCAGCACCGATCCGACCGTGTCCGACAGCGCATCGGTCGCGGTCATGGCCTGCGGCGTACGCGGCGTGTTGCCGCGGCCGAGGAAGCGCGCACGGTCGCTTTCGTACGAGATCTCGCTGATGTCCGCCTCGTGCACCGCCACCAGGTGGAACATCCATGGCGGAACTTCGTCGTGCGAGCGCGGCCGCCGCGTGCACAGCAGCGCCTGCTTCTCGCGTGCGATCTCGGTCTGCACGAACAGGTTGCTGAAAGCCGGATGCAATTCGTCGGACAACGAAGACGCCAGCACCACTTCGGCGTAGGTGGTGATCTCGATCGTGCGCGTCCGGCGCGAGCGGTTGCTGATGCGCAGCCGGCGCAGCTCGATATCGTCTTCGGCCGAGATCGCGATCTCGAGATGGGTTTCGTAGCGGTGCTTGCGCCCGCGGTACTCGGCTTTGGCGTCGGAGAAGATCGCTTCGTAGTGATCCACCGGCACGCAGGTGGGCTGGAAGGTCGCGGACCAGAACTCGCTGGTTTCCACATCGCGCAGGTAACAGAACGTGCCCCAGTGATCGCGCGTGCCGTCTTCGCGCCAGCGGGTGACGGCCATGTCGCGCAGCCGGCTGTAGCCGCCGCCCGCGCTGGTCAGCAGGCCGTGATAGCGGCCGTTGGAAAGCATCTGCACGGCGGGACGGGCCGTACCGGGATTGCGGAATATCCGCAACTGCGTCTCGGTAGTGGCCGGCGCCGCGCGTGCGCCGCCGCTTTCGGCCTCGTGCGGGTGGAATACGCCGGTACGCGGGATGCGCTCCTGCAACAGCAGCAGCGTGGCCTGGAATTCGGCATCGGCGACGAAGCGCTTCTGCATCGGCTGGTCGCGCAGCAGGTAGCCCAGCGACAGGAAACCCATGCCCTGGTGATGCGCCATGAACGAACGCACCACCGCGTAATCCTGGCCGCGCGGTATCCGCGACGGCGTGTAGTCGATCGCCTCGTAGAGGCCGAAGCTGCCGCTGAAACCCAGTTCGGTCAGCCGCTGCAGGTTCTGGCAGGCCGCTTCCGGCGCCACCATCAGCGCCATCGTGCTGGCGTAGGGCGCTATCACCAGGTCCTGCCCGAGCCCGCGCTTCAGTCCCAGTCCGGGCACGCCGAACGCGCGGTACTGGTAGTTCATCCGCGTGTCGACCGTGTTGTAGCCCGATTCGGAAATACCCCAGGGCACATCGCGCTGCTTGCCGTAGAGGATCTGCGCCTGCACCGCATGCTGCGCGGTCTGGTCCAGCAGCGTGTCCGGATAGCTCGGCATCACCAGCTGCGGCATCAGGTACTCGAACATCGAGCCGCTCCACGACAGCAGCGTGGCGTCGCCGTCGACCTCGGTCAGCAGGCGGCCGAGCGCGAACCAGGTTTCCTGCGGCAGCTGTCCCTGGGCGATGGCGACGAAGCTGCACAGCCGCGCTTCGGAGGCGAGCAGGTCGTAGTGGCCGGCGTCCAGGCGCCGTTCGTCGACGTTGTAGCCGATCGACAGCAGGTGGCGCCCGCGGTCGTACAGGAATTCGTATTCCATCAACGAGAACTGGCCGGCGATGTGCGCCAGGCGTTCGAGCTGATGCACGCGTTCGCGCGCGCGATCCTGTGCCAGCGTGGCTTGCGATTGCCGCTGCAGTTCGCGCAAGGTCGGAATGCGGTCGCTCGCGGCGGTATGCGGCGGCTGGTCCTGCGCATCGTCCGATGCGGCCAGCCACGGTGCGAAATACAGCAGCTCATCGTGGGCGGACCGGCACGCGCCGACCAGCGCGGTCGGCCACTGCGGCGCCGATTCGTTTTCGGCGACGGATGCCGGCCACGCAGATTCGATCGCCAGCGCGTGCAAGGACAATGCCGCCAGTACCCGTTCGGCCTCCGGCAACGAGGCGCGTAGCTGGACGCGGGCGGCGTCCAGCCGTTCGCGGAATGCAACGCAGGCCTGATCGAGCGCATCGTCGGCATGACCGGCGGCGCGACGCGTCTCCTCCAGCACGCCGAAAGTATCGGCCAGGCCTTGGAAGGTGTGTGGCGCAAGCACCGGTTCCTCGGCCAGCGCCAGCAATCCCTGCCGCAACGTGAGCAGATGGCCGGCAAGGTTGCCGCTGTCGACCGTGGAGATGTAATGCGGCGGCAGCGGCTGCAAGGTTTCGGTGTCGTACCAGTTGTAGAAATGGCCGCGATGGCGCGGCAGCGTTTCCAGCGTGGCCAGCACCTGGCGGGTGCGCTCGATCAGGCCGCCCGCCTGCAGGTAGCCGAAATCGTAGGCGGACAGATTGGCCAGCAGCGACAGGCCGATATTGGTCGGCGAGGTGCGGCGCGCCACCACCAGCGTCGGATGTTCCTGGATATTGTCCGGCGGCAGCCAATGGTCCTCGGCGCGGATGTGGACTTCGAAAAACGCCCAGGTGCGGCGCGCCAGCCGTCCCAGGAACATCAGTTGCAGTTGCGACAGGCTCGCGCGCCGTTGCTTCGGCGGCCGCCCGAGCCAGGCCATCAGCAGCGGCGACGACAGCCACAAGGCCAGGAAAGGAGCGGCCACCCACAACGACTGCGGATTCAGCCGCCACAACAGCACCGCGATGGCGACGGCGAATACCGGTGCGAAGCCCATGCTGCGCAGTTCCGCGCCGATGCCGCTGCCCAGGTTGCGCTCCACTTCGCTGGACGGATTCCATTGCAGCAGATGGCGACGGCTGATCGTCATCCGCCACAAGCTGCGCGCGATCGCATCGAGGCTGAAGAAGGCTTCGTAGGGCAGGCAGGCCAGGTTGACGATCGCGCGCTGCAGCTGGCGTGCGATCGATTTGCCCACCTGCATCAGGTGGGTCTCCAGCGTCATGTCGACGGGCTTGGTCACGATGTCCCAGCACGCCGGCACCAGCACCGGCATCAGCCACAGTCCCAGCACCCATGCGGTCCATGCCAGCGGCTGCGGCAGCATCGTCCAGCCCAGTACCAGCAGCGCCGTGGCAGCGGCGGGCACCAGGCTGCGCCGCAGGTTGTCGAGCAGCTTGCCGCGCGACAGCCACGACAGCGGATTGCGTTCGTAACCGCCCTGCATGCGCGGCACCCAGGGCAGCAGCCACGGGAGCAGCTGCCAGTCGCCGCGGATCCAGCGGTAACGGCGCTTCACGTCCGCGGCGTAGCGCGAGGGATAGTCCTCGAACAGGCGCACGTCGCTGACCAGCCCGGCGCGGGCGTAGCAACCTTCCAGCAGGTCGTGGCTGAGCACGCGGTTCTCGGGGAAGCGGCCCTCCAGCGCGTACTCGAAGGCATCCACGTCGTAGATGCCCTTGCCGACGAAAGAGCCTTCGCCGAACAGGTCCTGGTAGACGTCGGACACCGTGCGCGTGTAAGGATCGATGCCCGCTTCGCTGCCGTACATGCGCGCGTAGCGCGAGCCGCGGCGTCCGCTCATGCTGCTGCCCACGCTGGGTTGCAGGATGCCGTAGCCGCGCGTGACCCGGCGCCGGTGTTCGTCGAAACGCGCCTGGTTCAGCGGATGCGCCAGCGTCCCGACGAATTCGCGCGCGGCATCGCGCGGCAACCGGGTGTCGGTATCCAGCGTGATCACGTAGCGCACGTTGGCCAGCACTTCGGTATTGCCGGTCACCTCCAGGAACGCCTCGCGCGCGCCGCCCCGCAGCAGCCGGTTGAGCGCCGCCAGCTTGCCCCGCTTGCGTTCGTAACCCATCCACTTGCGCTCGCGCGGATTCCACAGCCGCGGCCGGTGGAACAGGAAGAACAGGTCGCCGCGTTCCGGCGCGTAGCGCGCGTTGAGCCTTTCCACCTGCCATATGGCATGCGTGAGCAAGGCCTCGTCGCCGGGCAAGGTGCGTTCGTCCGCATCCAGGAAGTCGGTCAACAACGCGAAATGCAGGTGCGGATCGCGGTTGGCGAGGAACCGCACTTCCAGTCCCTCGACCAGGGCATCCACCGCATCGAGGCTGCCGATCATGCTCGGCACCACCACCAGGCTGCGCGAAGCGGCGGGAATGCCTTTGGAGAAATCCAGCCGCGGTAGCGGCTTCGGGGTTACCGACACGGTCGCCACCCAGTTGACCAGGGCGATGCCCAGCTCGCTGAAAGCGATCGCGCCCAGCAACGCGAGCAGCCACAGCGGTACCGAGTGCAGTTGATCTGCCCGTACTTCGGACAGCAGGCCGTAGGTGAACCACGCAGCGATCAGCACGATCGGCGCCAGATAGACGGGCAGCGGCATCCTGCGCGTACGCAGGCGCACCGGCCCGCGTGCGGCCTCGGACGCGGCGACCGCGGCCTTGATCCGGGGCACGCCGTCGTCGACCAGGTAATAGCCCACGTGAGCCTGCGTGTCGCGGGTGTCGCCGGATTCCTGCGCCAGCTGCACGACCATCCGCGCCACTTCGGTTTCGCCGACGCCGCTTTGCCGCGCGATCTTCTCCACCTTGTGCCGGTACGTGTCGCGGGTGTTGAAGTCCATTTGCGCGTAGACGCCGGCGGGGTCTTCGCGCAGCGCCTGGTCGACCAGGCTCATGGTTTCGACGAACTCGCGCCAATCCATGTTGGCGAGGAAACGCAGGCTGCCGATACTGTTGCTAATCGACACCTGGTCGGCGGCCTGCTGCTGGCTTTCCGCGTGCACCAGCGCCTCGATGCTGTGGCCGCTGTCGGCCACCCACTGCTCGATCCAGCTCATCGGCATCGCCAGCACCGCGCTGCGGCCGTGCAGCCCGCGCGTGAGTTCGGCGACGAAGGACCCGGATACCGGAGGTTCCGAGCGCGCCATGTCGGCGACCACCAGCACCACGTTCTTCGGATTTTCGTCGGCGGTATCGTTGAGCAGGTCCGCCCATTCCCCCGCCAGGCGGTAGTCGATGCCATCGCGCATGACGCGTACGCCCATGCGCCGCAGGTTCTCGATCAGCGCCAGCCGCAGCATGATCGGGATTGCCCACAGCTCGCCCAGCTTGAGCGGCGTCACCGACTGGTAGGCGGCGACGAAACGGGTCATGGTTTCGGCATCGATGCGGCCATCGCCATGGGCAATGGCTTCCATCGCCAGGTCGTACACGCGCGGCAGGCCGGCCGAAGGCCCCTGGCTCAGCGTGGGCAGTTCGCGGCTGTAGCCTTTGGGCAGATGCCGGCGCGCGGTGCGGATCTGTTCCTCGATCAGGTAATAGTTGTCCAGCAACCACTCGCCCGCGGGGGTGATGCGGACCTCGTCCTGCACCATCCGGGTGAGCAGCGTGCTGGCGTCATCGAGGATGCCCTCGTTTTCCTTCAGCCGGCCCAGCAACAGGTCCGAGCCCGCGCGCGCCAGCACGCGGTGCGCGTGCGCGAGCGACCTGCCGTGCAGTTCCATCTGCTCGGCGCTGAACAACTGCGAACGCAGCGGCTGCTCCGCCAGCCAGGGCTTGCTCGTCGCCGCACGCCCCCAGCGCCACAGCCGCCGGCGCAAACGCAGCCAGTGACTGAAAATACGCCACACATTGGGCATGCAAAATCCTTGGCACTTCAGCCATCAAGGGCGTGATCATTGCATCCGGGAGGGGATGCGGTCGTGAAGTGCTTGGTTCGGCGAGCGAACCTTTTGCTCAATCGACCGTGCTGAGCGCGTCGGCGGCAGAAGGAGCTTCCGACAGCGAGCGGCGGGGCAGATCGATGGTGAAAACGCAGCCGGTGCCGGGGACATTGCGGACGCTGAGAAGGCCGTCGTTCGCCTCGACGCTGCGGCGGGAGATGGACAGGCCGAGTCCCAGGCCGCTGGTGTCGGTGCCCACCTGCGTGAACGGAAGGAACATCCTTTCGGCGTTGCCCGGCGGCAGGCCGCCGCAGCGATCCTCGACGTCGATCAGGATGCGGTCGGCCACGGCGTAGGCGTTGAGGCTGACTTCGCTGTGCGCGTGCGAGTACTTGAAGGCGTTCTGCAGCAGGTTCCCCACCGCGGATAGCAGCAGGTCCCGGTCCGCATCGACCGCCAGCAGCGGATCGACATTGGACACGGTCAGCAGGCAGTGCTTGACCTGCGCCTCGAGCGTCGCCGACAGCTTGATCTCGGCGATGAAGTCGGCGAGCGAGAACAACCGGTGCTGCGTGGGCAGCCCGGCCGTCATCCGGACTTCGGCCAGGGAGCGGTCTATCAGGTTGCCCAGGCCGACCAGCGCGCGATCGAGCACGCCGCCAGTGGCGCCGGTCAAGCCGACATTGCCTTCCTTGATGATCGACAACGCGAGCGTGGCGGTGCACAGCAGGTTGCGCAATTCGTGGGCGAAAAACCCCAGACGCTCGTTCAACGCATCGGCCTGCTGGCCGGCCACGACGAAATCGTGCTGGTAGCCGAACTCGGTGACGGCGTTGGCGATGGCGTTGTCCAGACAGCGGTTGAGGGTCCTGAACTCATCGATGTCCATGAGCACGCCGCGTTCGAATGCCAGGTCGGTGATGGACTGGCAAACATCGCCATAGTCGTGGACGACTTCTTCGACCGTGAAACCATGCTTCAACAATTCCTTGCCGTGCAGCGCCGCCGATTCGCTGATCTCCGACAGAGCCGGCTTGCCTCCGCCCGAGGGCCCGGAAATCCTGCGGCTGCTGGTCGGGTCCGAAGTGCGCTCCATCTTGAGCGTCTTGATGAGCTGGTCGAGGAAGATGGTCACCCCGTGCTCCAGCTCTTTTTCAGCCACGCCCGGCGGCGCGCGCTGGCCGACTTTGACCCGGCATCGGGCGATCAGTTCGCTCCGGTTCGCGGTGAGGAATTCGTGCATCATCCAGGCACCATACGCCTAGCGTGTGTAGGCCGGGCAAGCCCAGGTCCCGGGCCGTCTGCGGGCATCCGCCCGGCTCAAAACCTGGGCTCGGCGACGCGGCAGCGCGGTGGTACGGCGGCATCGGAGCGGTCAGTCGGGTCAGCGCGAACCGCTTGGTTTGGCTGGCAGGATTCCGATGCTGGCGAAGCGATGGTTTCAGCCGCCGGCGAAGCCCGTCTGTCGCCAGGCCTCGTAAACGACCACGGCGACCGCGTTCGACAGGTTGAGGCTGCGGTTGTCCGGCCGCATCGGCAGGCGCAGGCGTTGCGCCTGCGGAATCGAGGCCAGCACCTCATCGGGCAATCCGCGCGTCTCCGGGCCGAACAGGAAAGCATCGCCTTGCGCGTAAGCCGGCTGATCGTAGCGCACGCTGTTGCGGGTGCTGAGCGCGAACACGCGCCGCGGCACGATGGTCGCCAACGCTTCGTCGAGCGAATCGTGGACCTGCAACGCCGCGTACTCGTGATAGTCCAGGCCGGCGCGCCGCAGCTGCTTGTCTTCCATGGTGAAGCCCAGCGGCGCGATCAGGTGCAGCCGCGCGCCGGTGTTGGCGCACAGGCGGATGACATTGCCGGTGTTGGGCGGGATCTCGGGCTGGTACAGGATGACGTCGAACATGCGCGCATTATCGCGCGCCGGCGGCGGTCAGCCGGCGATGCCGCTGTCGGCCGGCAGTACGCGCAAGCAGGTCCCGGCACGCCAGAAATCCCGCTCGGATTCCGGGGCGAATCGCACCGAGATGAATCCGGCGGTCAGCAGGCACAGCATCGGCAAGGCGAGCAGGCCGCGACGCAGTTGATGACGGAATGACATGGGACACCTCCTTCGGTACCCCATTCAACGCAAACGCCGTGCCAGCCTTGGGATGCCGATTCGCGCGGATAAGGGCTGCACAGAAGCGTCCGCGGCGTCCGCTGCGCGGACGCCGGACGCCTATGCACCGCTCTCCTACGAAAAGTAATGCCGTCTGAAGGCTACCAAGGCAATGTCCGGCCCTGCCAGTCGAAATAGCCGCCGCTTTGCGCGGGCTTCAGGCCGTCGATCACGCGCAGCAGACCCTGCACCGACTCGGCCACCGGCAGGCTCGCGTCGTCGCCGCCCATGTCGGTCTGCGCCCAGCCCGGATGCAGCATCGCCACCGCGATGCGGCGTTCCGCCAGGGCCTTCGCCAACAACGCGCCGGCCATGTTCAACGCGGCCTTGCTGATGTTGTAGCTGGGTGTGCCGAAACGGCTCAGCCCGGCGATGGAGCCGAGCTCGGAGGTGATATTGGCGACCTTGGCGCCATCGGCCAATTTTTCCGACAGCGCCTGGGTCAGCAGGAACGGACCCATCGCATTGATGCGGAAACTGTCTTCCAGATGTGCGGCGCTGACGCGGCCGAAGCGTTCGCCCGAGTGCAGCACGCCGGCGTTATTGATCAGCAGATCCAGGCGGCTGGCTTCGCCGTCGTCGAGCAGTTCCAGTTCGCGCGCCAGCACGGCATGGGCTTTCGGATCGGCCACGTCCAGCGGCAGAACGTGCAGCCGGCCCGGGTGTTCGCCGGTCAACTGGTTCAGTGCCGAGGCCTTGCCCGGGTGGCGGCAGGTGGCGACCACGCGATCGCCGCGCGCCAGCAGCTGGCGCACGAATTCCAGCCCCAGGCCGCGATTGGCGCCGGTGACCAGGCAATGTTTCGGTGGCATCGGGCGCTTCCGGCATGACCAATGCCTAGTGTAGGCAGCGCCGCGTCCCGGTAGCATGACGGGCTTCGTCCGCCCGCATCCGCCAGGAGTGCTGCATGTCCCGAATCCACCTTCCGCGCGCCGTTCTGTACGCCACCGTCCTCGCCACCCTGATCGGCGGCTGCTCGCGGACCGCGACGCCGGATCAGGCGCAAGGCTCGTCGGCGGCCCCGGCCGTGGCGAAGGCTGAGGCAGCCGCGGTCGACGTTCCCTACGAGGAGTTCACCCTGCCCAACGGCCTGCGCGTGATCGTGCACACCGACCGCAAGGCGCCGATCGTGGCGGTGAACCTGTGGTACCACGTCGGCAGCAAGGACGAACCCGCCGGCCGCACCGGCTTTGCGCACCTGTTCGAGCACCTGATGTTCAACGGCTCGGAAAACCACAAGGGCGAATTCTTCGAACCCTTCGAAATGGTCGGCGCCACATCGATGAACGGCACCACCTGGCTGGACCGCACCAACTATTTCGAGAACGTGCCGACCACGGCCCTGGACATGGCGTTGTGGATGGAATCCGACCGCATGGGCCACCTGCTCGGCGCGATCGACCAGAAGACGCTCGACGAGCAGCGCGGCGTGGTGCAGAACGAGAAGCGCCAGGGCGAGAACCAGCCCTACGGCCAGGCCGACGACGAGATCTACAAGGCGCTGTACCCCAAGAGCCATCCGTATCACCACAGCACCATCGGCTCGATGGCCGACTTGAACGCGGCCTCGCTGGACGACGTGAAGCAGTGGTTCCGCAGCTGGTACGGCGCCAACAACGCGGTGCTGGTGCTGGCCGGCGATATCGACCTGGCCACCGCCAAGGAAAAGGTCGCCAAGTACTTCGGCGATATTCCGGCGACGCCCACCATGGCGCGGCCGGCGGCGACCGAAGGCGCGCATGCCGAGGCGACGCGCGCCACGATGAGCGACAAAGTGCCGCAGGCGCGCGTCTATCGCGCCTGGAGCGTGGCCAAGTACGGCGATGCCGACCTCGACCGCCTGCAGCTGTTCGCGCAGGTGCTGGGCGGCAGCAAGAGCTCGCGTCTGAACAAGCGGCTGGTGTTCGACGACAAGCTGGTCGATGAGGTCAGCGCCTTCGTCTGGCCGTTCGAACTCGCTTCCACCTTTTACATCCAGGCCGACGTCAAGGAAGGCGTGGACCCGGCCAAGGTCGAGGCCGCCATAGACGAGGAGCTGAAGAAGCTGCTGGCCGAGGGCCCGACCCAGGTCGAGCTCAAGCAGGCGCAGACCGTGTTCAAGGCCGGCTTCGTGCGCGGCGTCGAGCGCATCGGCGGCTTCGGTGGCAAGGCCGACGCCCTGGCCGAATGCGCCGTTTACACCGGCAACCCCGGCTGCTTCCGCGACAGCTTGAAGACGATCGCCGGCGCGAGCGCGGCCGACATCAAGGCCAGCGGCGACAAGTACCTGACCAAGGGCGGCCACACGTTGCTGGTGACGCCCGGCGCACGCCAGGAAATCGCCGAGGATCCGGCGGTGACGCCGGCGCCGATGACCCTGCCGCCGGTCGATGCCAAGTACACCACCACCGCCAGCGACGTCGATCGCAGCAAGGGCGTGCCGGTCACCACGCAGTTCCCGGAACTGAAATTCCCCGAGCAGCAGCGCGCCACCCTGAAGAACGGCACGCAACTGATCCTGGCCGAGCGCCACGACGTGCCGGTGGTGCAAATGACCTATCTGTTCAACGGCGGCTACAGCGCCGACCAGGGCCGCAAGCTCGGCACTTCGAGTTTTGCGATGGGCATGCTCGACGAAGGCGCGGGCGACCTCGACGCGCTGGCGTTCGGCGACCGGCGCGAATCGCTCGGCGCCAACCTCAGCGCCGGCGCTTCGCTCGACGGCGGCGCCGCTTCGTTGTCGGCGCTGAAGGAGAACCTGGACCCGTCGTTGTCGCTGTTCGCCGACATGCTGCGCAAGCCGCGTTTCGACCAGAAAGAGATCGATCGCGTTCGTGCGACCTGGATCGCCGGCATCAAGCAGGAAAAGGCGCAGCCGCAGGGCGCCGCACTGCGCGTGATGCCGCCGCTGCTGTACGGCGACGGCCATCCTTACGGCATCCCGTTCAGCGGCAGCGGCAGCGAAGCCTCGATCGCCTCGTTGAGCCGCGACGATATGGTCGCCTTCCATCGCGACTGGGTGCGTCCGCAAGGCGCCACGCTGGTCGTGGTCGGCGACACCACGCTCGCCGAAATCGTGCCGCTGCTGGACAAGCACCTGGGCGACTGGAAGAGCGAAGGTGCAGCGTCGTCGGCGCAGGCCGTGGCCGATGTGCAGCGCCCGGCCAAGTCGCGCGTCTACCTGATCGACCAGCCCGGTGCGGTGCAGGCCAACATCTTCGCCGGTGAAGTGGTGCCGTCGAGCAAGGATGCCGGCGCGACCCGCTTCGACATCGCCAACTCGGTGCTGGGCGGCGAGTTCTCGTCGCGCCTGAACATGAATCTGCGCGAGAACAAGCATTGGGCCTACGGGGCCTACAGCTTCTCCCCGAATGCCATCGGCCAGCGGCCGTGGCTGGCGTTCGCGCCGGTGCAGATCGACCGCACCGCCGACTCGCTGAAGGAAATGCAGCGCGAGATCAGCGAATACGCCAGCGGCAAGATGCCGCCCAAGCCCGAGGAAGTCGCCAAGATCCAGTCCACCGAGATCCGCGGCCTGCCGGGCTCCTACGAAACCGCCGCCTCGGTGCTGGGCACCATCGCCGGCAACGTGCGTTACGGGCGTCCGGACGACTACGTGTTCAAGCGCAAGGCCGAGATCGAGGCGCTGACGCCGGAGCAGGTCAAGGCCGCTGCGGCGACGATCGACCCGGGCAAGTTGACCTGGGTCGTGGTCGGCGACCTGTCCAAGATCGAGAAACCGGTGCGCGCGCTGAACCTGGGCGAGATCACGGTGATCGATGCCGACGGCAAGCCGGTCGGCAAGAAGTAGGCGAGTCACGAGGCGGGCACGCGAGTGCCCGCCTTCCCATTTGGTAGCAAAAAAGGCCGACACCGGCTATTCATCGCGCCGCCGCCACAATCGGCGCGTCCCGATACGGAGCACGCCATGCGCATCCTCATCATCGCCGCCGCACTCGCACTGACCGTCGGCGGCTGCACCTGGGTCCACATGGCGCCCGGCGCGCAGGCGGTACGCGTGGTCGAGGGACCGCCGGCCGGTTGCGACAAGCGCGGCGAGGTGGCGGTCTCGGTCCGCGACAGCGTGGCCTTCTACGAGCGCAACGACCTGCGCGTGCGCGACGAGCTGGAGACCCTGGCCCGCAACGAGGCGCCGGGCCTGGACGCCGATACCGTCAGCCCGCTCGCCGCCCCGAGCAATGGCGAGCAACGTTATGCCGCCTGGCGTTGCGGCCCGAACGCACCCGCGCCCGCCGCCCGCCCGGCCGGACCGCAAGGCGAAGCCCAGACTTATCCGGCTGCCGGCGGCGGCTGAAGCCTTCATGCGCCGGAAGGCGCTATCCGTTAGCATGGCCGGTCATTTTCGGCTGCATTCCTACAGGCCACGCCCATGCTGTTCCAACATGTAGCCATCGCCGGCCTCGCCCATGTCGACGCGCCGCGCCGGCTGTCGAGCGACGAGATCAACGCCCGCCTGAAGCCCACCCTCGACCGCCTCAACATCAAGGTCGACGTGCTGCAGGACATCGCCGGTATCCATGCCCGGCGTCTGTGGGACGGCGAAGTGCAGGCTTCGGACGCGGCCACCCTGGCCGGCGTCAAGGCGCTGGCCGATGCCGGCATCGAACCCAGCCGCGTCGGCCTGCTGGTCAATACGTCGGTCAGCCGCGACTTCCTCGAACCGAGCACGGCCTCGATCGTCAGCGGCAACCTCGGCCTCGGCGACGAGTGCCAGAACTTCGACGTGGCTAATGCCTGCCTGGCCTTCCTCAACGGCATGGATATCGCCAGCCGCATGATCGAGCGCGGCGAGATCGAATACGCGCTGGTCGTCGACGGCGAAACCGCCAACCTGGCCTACGACAAGACCATGGAGCGCCTGCTGCTGCCGGACGTCACCGCCGAGCAGTTCCGCAACGAGCTGGCCACGCTGACCCTGGGCTGCGGCGCCGCCGCCATGGTGCTGGCGCGCGCCGAGCTCGTGCCGGGCGCGCCGCGCTACCGCGGCGGCGTCACCCGCGCCGCGACCGAGTGGAACGGCCTGTGCCGCGGCAATCTCGACCAGATGGTCACCGACACGCGCATGCTGCTGATCGAAGGCATGAAGCTGGCGCAGAAGACCTTCATCGCCGCCAAGATCGCGCTCGGCTGGGTGGTCGAGGAGCTGGACGAGTTCGTCATCCACCAGGTCAGCAAGGCGCACACCGCCGCCTTCATCAAGGCCTTCGGCATCGATCCCAAAAAGGTCATGACCATCTTCGGCGAGCACGGCAACATCGGCCCGGCTTCGGTACCGATCGTGCTGAGCAAGCTGCGCGAGATGGGCCGCCTGAAGAAGGGCGACCGCGTCGCGCTGCTCGGCATCGGCTCGGGCCTGAACTGCTCGATGGCCGAAGTGGTCTGGTAACGCCGGCATCGCAACCGCATCAGGGGCCGGTCATTCCGGCCCCTTTTTGTTTCAGGCACGCCCTTTCAAGCACGACAGCATGATCTATCCCGACTACTCCTTCACTCCGCGGCGTTTCGAAGTGCGGCCCGGCATCGCGATGAGCTATCTCGATGAAGGTCCGGGCGACGGCGAAGTGATCGTCATGCTGCACGGCAATCCGTCGTGGAGCTATTACTGGCGGCACCTGGTGATCGGGCTGCGCGACCCGGCTTCCGGCAAGGGTTATCGTTGCATCGTGCCCGACCATGTCGGCATGGGCCTGTCGGACAAGCCCGGCGACGATCCCGCTTCGAATCCGGGTTACCGTTACACGTTGCAATCGCGCGTCGACGACCTGTCCGCCTTGCTCCAACACCTCAAGATCGACGGTCCGGTGACGTTGGCGGTGCACGACTGGGGCGGCATGATCGGCTTCGGCTGGGCGCTTTCGCATGCGGCGCAGGTCAAGCGGCTGGTGATCACCAATACCGCCGCGTTTCCGCTGCCGGCGGCGAAGAAAATGCCGTGGCAGCTGGCCTTCGGCCGCGATTCGCGGCTGGGTGCGCTGGCGATCCGCGGCTTCAACGCGTTTTCCGGCGTCGCTTCCTATGTCGGCGTCGCCAAGCGCATGCCGGCCGACGTGCGCCGCGCCTACGTCGCGCCCTACGATTCCTGGGCCCATCGCATCTCGACGCTGCGTTTCGTGCAGGACATCCCGTTGTCCGAAAGCGATGCGGCATGGCCGTTGGTGGCCGAAGCCGGCAAGCGCCTGCCCGAATTCGCCGATCGACCGGCCTTCATCGGCTGGGGGCTGCGCGACTTCGTGTTCGACAGGCATTTCCTGGACGGTTTCACCACCGCGTTGCCGCAAGCGCAGGTGCAGGCTTTCGCCGATGCCGGGCATTACGTGCTGGAAGACAAGCACAAGGTTCTGGTGCCGGCGATCCGCGGCTTCCTCGAAGCGAACTCTTTGTAGGTGCGAATGAATGACCAGCCTACGGCTGTTGTAAAGCGCCTCGCACCTACGAAAAACCCGGTGGACCGGAGCGCGGCCCTGCCTACAATGAGGCCATGAGCGAACCCTGCAACATCGCCGCATCGTTGCCGCGCCTGGCGCGCGAACGTCCCGACCAGGTGGCGATGCGCTGCCCGGGCCGCAACGGCCGCTACGACGCTTCGCTGACCTATGCGCAGCTCGACGCGCGCAGCGACGCCATCGCGGCGGGCCTGGCGCGGCACGGCATCGTCCGCGGCACGCGCACCGTGCTGATGGTGCGGCCGACGCCGGAGTTCTTCCTGCTGATGTTCGCGCTGTTCAAGGCCGGCGCCGTGCCGGTGCTGGTCGATCCTGGCATCGACAAGCGCGCATTGAAGCAATGCCTGGACGAAGCCAGGCCCGAGGCTTTCATCGGCATCCCGCTGGCGCACATCGCGCGCGTGCTGTTGCGCTGGTCGCGTTCCGCGCGCGTGCGCATCACTACCGGCGCGCGCAGCTGGCTGGCCGACGCCACGCTGGCGCAGGTCGAACGCGCGGGTGCGCAGGCCGGCCCGCAACTCGCCGACACGCAACCCGACGAAATGGCCGCGATCCTGTTCACCAGCGGCTCGACCGGCGTGCCCAAGGGCGTGGTCTACCGCCACCGGCATTTCGTGGCGCAGATCGGCATGCTGCGCGACGCTTTCGGCATCGCTGCCGGCGGCGTCGATCTGCCGACATTCCCGCCGTTCGCACTGTTCGATCCTGCGCTCGGCCTGACCTCGATCATCCCGGACATGGATCCGACCCGCCCGGCGCGCGCGGATCCGCGCAAGCTCATCGCCGCCATCGAGCGTTTCGGCGTGGACCAGCTGTTCGGATCGCCGGCGCTGATGCGCGTGCTGGCCGATCACGGCGCCGGATTGCCCACGCTCAGGCGCGTCACTTCCGCAGGTGCGCCGGTGCCGGCCGATGTGGTGTCCCGGCTCCGCGAGCTGCTGCCGGCGGACGCCCAATTCTGGACGCCGTACGGCGCCACCGAATGCCTGCCGGTGGCGGCGATCGAAGGCGCCGAGCTGGTCACGCTGCGCGAACGCACCGAACAGGGCGCCGGCACCTGCGTCGGCCGCGCAGTGCCGCCCAATGACGTGCGGCTGATCCGTGTCAGCGACGACGCCATCGCCGCCTGGTCCGATGATCTGATGGTGCAGGGCGGCCTGGTCGGCGAGATCACCGTTGCCGGCCCCAGCGCGACCGACGCCTATTTCAACCGCGATGAGATGACGCGGCTGGCCAAGATCCGCGAAACGCTGGCCGACGGCAGCGAGCGCATCGTGCACCGCATGGGCGACCTGGGTTACTTCGATCGCGACGGCCGGCTCTGGTTCTGCGGCCGCAAATCGCAACGCGTGGTCAGCGCGCGATTTACCCTGTGCACCGAACAGGTCGAGCCGGTGTTCAATACGCACCCGGACGTGCGCCGCACCGCGCTGGTCGGTATCGGTGCGCGCGGCGCGCAGCAGCCGGTGCTGTGCGTGGAGCTGCGCAAGGGCGTGGCGCGCAGCGAGCAACCGCGCATCGCCGAAGAGCTGCGCCATATCGGCGAAGGTTTCGTGCATACCGCGAAGGTCGAGACCTTCCTGTTCCACCCGGAATTTCCGGTCGACATCCGCCACAATACGAAAATCGGGCGCGAGAAACTCGCGGTGTGGGCGGCGAAACAGCTCCGCTCTTCTCCCTCCCTTTCGCCAAAGGCGAAGGGGAGGGTCGGGGAGGGGTAGGCATGAAGGAGGCGAACCATGGATAGAGTGCGTCGCTTAGCTCGCACGCTGCGTCACAACACAACAGACGCCGAGAGACACCTTTGGCGCTTTCTCCGCGGCCGGCAGGTGGAAGGCTTCCGTTTCAGGCGCCAGGTTCCCGTCGCCGGCTATGTCGCCGACTTCGTTTGTCCTCAAGCGATGCTGATCGTGGAACTCGATGGCGGCCAGCACGCTGAACGTGTCGAATACGACGCAAACAGAACGACGGTTCTGCAGGGCCTGGGATATCGTGTGCTCCGTTACTGGAACCAGGATGTTCTGTTGCGCACGGACGACGTTCTTGCCGATATCCATCGCGGCTTGACGAAGAGCTTTACCCCTCCCCGGCCCTCCCCTTCGCTACGCGAAAGGGAGGGAGAAGAGCGCACGGACGACGTTCTGGCCGATATCCATTGCGGCTTGACGAAGAGCTTTACCCCTCCCCGGCCCTCCCCTTCGCTACGCGAAAGGGAGGGAGAAGAGCGAACGGACGACGTTCTTGCCGATATCCATCGCGGCTTGACGAGGAGCTTTACCCCTCCCCGGCCCTCCCCTTCGCTCCGCGACAGGGCGGGAGAAGAGCACGAGCCATCATGAAAATCCTGGTGACAGGCGGCGGCGGTTTTCTGGGCCAGGCTTTATGCCGCGGCCTGGTCGAGCGCGGCCATGACGTCGTCAGTTTCAATCGCAGCCTGTACCCGCCGCTCGCAGCGCTGGGCGTGCGACAGCTGCAGGGCGATCTCGCCGATCGTAAGACCGTGATCGCCGCCTGCGAGGGCGTCGATGCCGTATTCCACAACGCCGCCAAGGCCGGCGCCTGGGGCAGCTACGACAGCTACCATCGCGCCAACGTCATGGGCACCGGCAACGTGCTCGCCGGTTGCCGCGAGCATCACGTCCCACGCCTGGTCTACACGTCCACGCCCAGCGTCACCCATCGCGCGACGCATCCGGTCGAAGGCGGCACCGCCGATACCGTGCCCTACGGCGACAACCTCAAGGCGCCGTACGCCAGCACCAAACTGATCGCGGAAAAGATCGTGCTGGCGGCGAACGATGAAACGCTGTCGACCGTGGCGCTGCGGCCGCGCCTGATCTGGGGCCCCGGCGACAACCAGTTGCTGCCGCGCCTGGTCGAGCGCGCCAGGGCGGGGCGGCTGCGTTTCGTCGGCGACGGCAACAACCTGATCGACACCACTTACATCGACAACGCGGCGCAAGCCCATTTCGATGCGTTCGAACGGTTGGCGCCGGATGCGTCCTGCGCGGGGCGCGCCTATTTCATCAGCAACGGCGAGCCCAAATCGGTGCGCGAAGTCGTCAACAGCCTGCTGCGCGCGGCCGGTGCGCCGGAGGTGGACAAGACGATTCCGTTCCGCGCCGCGTATGCCCTCGGCGCGATCTGCGAGGGCCTGTGGTCGGCCTTTCCGCTGCGCGGCGAGCCGCCGATGACGCGTTTTCTGGCCGAGCAGCTCAGCACCACGCACTGGTACGACATGGCGCCGGCCACGCGCGATTTCGGTTACCTGCCGCGGGTCAGTTTTCACGACGGCATCATCCAGCTGAAGGATTCATGGTCGACCCTCACCTCACGCTGATTGTCCGCTCCGGATGATGTTGTCGCGCCGTTCCGGCCACAACGATAGAGGAGCCCCACATGCTGCACTACGCCATCGTTTTCCTGGTCATCGCGATCATCGCTGCCGTGCTCGGCTTCGGTGGGATCGCCGGCGCGGCGACCGGCATCGCCAAGATCCTGTTCGTGGTGTTCCTGGTGCTCGCGATCATTTCCTTCTTCCGCGGCAGACGGGTGTAACGGCGCGGTCCGCGGCTGAAATCCGTACCTACGCAAAGCCCGCCCATCGCGGCGGGCTTTGCGCATGCCCGCCGCAGCCCGGCCGTGCTGCCGTCGGGCGCGGGCCGCCCGCTACAATGCGGCATGGACGACTCCCCTTTCTCTGCGTTCGACGCGCTCAAGCCGCTGGCCGGGCGCACGCTCGAAGCCGCCCTGAACCGGGCGCTGGCGCTGGACCCCGAGACCCGCGCCGGACTGGGCGCGCTGTCGGGCAAGCGGGTGACGCTGGCCCTGGCTTCGCCGCCGTTGGCGCTGCAGATCGGCGTCGAAGGCGAAAGGTTGCTCGTCGGCCCGGTGGAAAAAGAAGGCGAGCCCGACCTGGCGGTGCGCAGCACGCTGGGCGCACTGCTGACGCAACTGCCGTTTTTGAGACGCGAGGACGCGGCGCCGGTGGGCAAGCTGCATGTCTCCGGCGACGCCGACCTGGCGCGCCGCCTGCAGCGGCTCGCGGAGAATTTCGATCCGGACTGGCAGCAGCCGTTCGCGGCGGTGTTCGGCGACGTGCTCGGCGTGCAGATCGCCAATGCCCTGGCCGGCGCCCTGAAGCAGGCGCGCATCGCCGCGGTGGGCCTGGCCGAGAGCGCCGCCGAATTCGTCACCGAGGAATCGCGCGACGTGGTGCCCAAGGCCGAGTTGAACGCCTTCCACGACGATGTCGATGCGCTCCGCGACGATGCCGAGCGCATCGCTGCGCGGGTCGCGCGCGTGCAGGCGCAAGCGGGGGCGCGGCAATGATGACCTCGCTGCTGCGCGCCGGGAAAATCGGCCGCGTGCTGTTGCGCTACCGGCTGGACGACCTGCTCGACGATACGCCCGCAGAACGCTGGCTCAAGTTGATGCGGCCATTCGTGCCGCGCGCCTCGGTACAGATCGCGGCGATGTCGCGCGGCGCGCGGCTGCGGCTGGCGCTGCAGGAACTGGGCCCGATCTTCGTCAAGTTCGGCCAGATTCTCTCCACGCGCCGCGACCTGGTGCCGCCGGACGTCGCGATCGAGCTGTCGCTGCTGCAGGACCGCGTCGCGCCGTTCGACGGGCAGGCCGCGCGCGCGATCGTCGAGCAGGCGCTCGGCCGCAGCATCGGCGAAGCCTTCGCCGATTTCGACACCGCGCCGCTGGCCTCGGCCTCGATCGCGCAGGTCCATGCCGCCAGGCTGCATCCGCTCGGCGACAAGCCGTCGCGGGAGGTCGTGGTCAAGGTGTTGCGTCCGCGGATCGAGCAGCAGATCGCGGCCGACATCTCATTGCTCAAGAACATCGCCGGCCTGGTCGACCGCACCCATCCCAGCGCCGACAAGATCCGGCCGCGCGAGATCGTGGCCGAAGTCGAAAGCACGCTCGCCGCCGAGCTGGACCTGCAGCGCGAAGGTGCCAATGCCAGCGTGCTGCGCCGTTTCTGGCAGGACTCGCCGGACATGTACGTGCCCGAGCCGATCTGGTCGCACACCGCCGACCGGGTGCTGACGATGGAGCGCGTTTACGGCATCCCCAGCGACGACATCGCCAAACTCGACGCCGCCGGCATCGACCGCAAGGCGCTGGCGGCCAAGGGCGTGCGCGTGTTCTACACGCAGGTGTTCCGCGACAACTTCTTCCACGCCGATGCGCACGCCGGCAACATCTGGGTCGACAGCGACCCCGAACGCAAGCTCAACCCGCGCTTCATCGCGCTGGATTTCGGAATCATGGGCCAGCTCTCCAGCGAGGACCAGTACTATCTCGCCGAGAATTTCATGGCGATCTTCAACCGCGACTACCGCCGCGTCGCCGAATTGCACGTGCAGGCCGGCTGGATGCCGTCGCACATCCGCATCGACGAGCTGGAAGCGGCGGCGCGTTCGGTGTGCGAGCCGTACTTCACCCGGCCGCTGTCGGAAATTTCGCTGGCCGAAGTGCTGATCAAGCTGTTCCGCACCGCGCAACGCTACGAACTCACGCTGCAGCCGCAACTGATCCTGCTGCAGAAAACCTTGCTCAACATCGAGGGCGTCGGCCGCCTGCTCGATCCGCAGCTGGATATCTGGGCGGTGGCGCGGCCGGTGCTGGAGCGGATCCTGGTCGAACGCTACAGCCCGCAGCGCCTGGCCAGCGAGTTCCGCAAGCGCCTGCCGGAAATGATCACGCATGCGCCCGACATGCCGCGCCTGCTGCACGCCTGGCTGACCCAGCAGGTGGAAGGCAAGCACGAACTCGCGCTGCGCTCGAAGGACCTCAACGAGCTCGCGCAGACGATGAAGGGCATGCAGCGGCGCACGGTCTCGGCGATCCTGGGCAGCGGCCTGCTGATTGTCGCCGCGGTGCTGTACTCGCTGGATGCCGGCGGTCCGCGGCTGGCCTCGATCCCGGCCGCGGCCTGGGTCGCCGGCGTCGGCGGCCTGTGGGCGTTGATCGCCGCGTGGCCGCGTCGCTAGCTTTTCGTAAGAGCGGCTTCAGCCGCGAGCTTTTTCAAGACCTGCGTACCCTGGCCAGAGCTCGCGGCTGAAGCCGCTCCTGCGAAGAGCAACAGCCCGCGAATCTTTATGGCATGAACCTGGACATCCTCTATCGCGACGACCGACTCGCCGTGGTCAACAAGCCGGCCGGCCTGATGGTCCACGACAGCAAGCTGGCGCGCGGCGAAACCGACTTCGCCGCCGACCGTTTGCGCGAGCAGTTCGGTCAACCGATCTTCCTGGTGCATCGCCTGGACCGCGCCACCAGCGGCTGCCTGTTGCTGGCGTTCGATCGCGACAGCGCGTCGGCGCTCGGCAAGACGCTGATGTCCGGCGCGGTCGAAAAGGATTACCTGACCGTATGCCGCGGCTGGCCGGAGGAAAACTTCGCCATCGACTATGCGCTCGACGGCGGTCCCGGCAAGCCGGCGAAGAAACCCGCGCTGACGCGGTTCGTGCGCCTGGCCACCACCGAGCTGGAAATTCCTTCGGCGGGTTTCGAGACATCGCGCTATGCGCTGCTGCGCGCCACTCCCGACACGGGCCGCTTCCGCCAGATCCGCCGGCATCTGAAACACGTCTCGCACCACATGATCGGCGACACCAGCCACGGCGACGGCCGCCACAACCGCGCCTTCCGCATGCTCGGCATCCACCGCATGCTGCTGCACGCGCAGCGGCTGGCGTTCGCGCATCCGGCCAGCGGCGAGCGGATCGTCGCCACCGCGCCGACGGATCCGCAGTTCGATCGCGCCCTGGCCCTGTTCGATCCGCAACGCGCCGGCCCTACAATCGCACCATGATCCAGATCGACGACCCGCTGGCGATCCCTGACGAGGAACTCATCGAACGTTTCGTGCGTTCGAGCGGCCCGGGCGGGCAGAACGTGAACAAGGTATCGACCGCGGTCGAGCTGCGTTTCGATATCGCGCAATCGCCATCGCTGCCCGAGCCGGTGCGCGCCCGCCTGCTCGCCAAGCGCGACCGGCGCGTCACTGCCGATGGCGTGCTGGTACTCAGTGCGCAGCGCTTCCGCACCCAGGACCGCAACCGGCAGGATGCCCGCGAGCGCCTGGCCGCGTTCGTCGAGTCGGGACGGCGGGCGCCGAAGCCGCGCATCGCGACCAAGCCTACCCGCGCAGCGAAGGCGCGGCGGCTGGACGCCAAGCGCGAACGCAGTACGATCAAGAAGGGGCGTTCGCAGCAGCGCGACTGGGACTGACCGAAGGGGACGGATGACCGACAACGACGACGTGGTACTGCCGCTGCCGCCGAATGCGCCGCGGGTCAAGCCGAATGCGTTCGGGCGCTGGCTGGGACGCAGCCTGCTGCGGCTGGGCGGTTGGCGGATGGCCGGTGCGTTTCCCGACATTCCCAAGCTGGTGCTGATCGGCGCGCCGCATTCCTCCAACTGGGATGGCGTGTGGGGCTTCGCCGCCAAGCTCGCGCTCGGCCTGGACATCAAGATCCTCGGCAAGCATCAACTGTTCTGGTGGCCGCTGGGCCCGCTGCTGCGCCGGCTCGGCGTGATCGCCGTCGACCGCAATGCCGCGCACGGCGTAGTGGAGCAGGCGGCCGCGCTGATCCACAGCACCGACAAGTTCTGGTTCGGCCTGGCGCCCGAAGGCACGCGCAAGTATGTCGAGCGCTGGAAAACCGGGTTCTGGAAGATCGCCAAGGCCGCGAACGTGCCGGTGCTGCCGGCGTATTTCCACTATCCCGAAAAGATCATAGGCATCGGCCCTACGTTCGACTTGAGCGACAACATGGCGGCCGATATCGCCCGCATCCAGCGCTGGTACGCGCCGTGGCGCGGCAAGAATCGCAACGTGGTGCAGCCGGTTTCGTAAGCGCTCGCTGTTTCTCCCTTTGAAAAGGGGGGTCAACGGGGATTCGCTTTTGACTTTCGTAGGAGCGGCTTTAGCCGCGAGCTCTTCCATACGTTTCGACAGAAACATCAAAAGCTCGCGGCTGAAGCCGCTCTTGCGAAGAGCAGGCGTCAGCGTTCCGAATGCCCGGTCTCGTCGTAACTGCGCCGCGTAAACAAATCCGGCTGGATCAGGTCGACAAAAGCGCGCGCCTGCGGCGACAGGTATTTGCCCTTGCGCATCACCACGCCATAGCTGCGCGACGGAAAATATTTGGCCAGCGAGCGCGCGGCCAGGCGTTCGCGGTCGGCGTCGGTCAGGCAGATCGCGGTGACGATGCTGATGCCCAGGTCCATCGCCACGTACTGCTTGATCACTTCCCAGCCGCCGACCTCCAGCGCCACCGTGTACGGCACGCGGTTCTGCTGGAATACCAGGTCGACCAGGCGATAGGTGGTCAGCCGCTTCGGCGGCAGGATCAGGCCGTAGGGCGACAGGTCCTCGAGTTTCAGGTCGGTTTTTTTCGCCAGCGGGTGGTCGAGCGGCGTGATCAGCATCGGGTCGAAGCGGTAGACGGGCGCGTAGTTGAGGTCGCCGGGAACGTCGAGCATCGAACCCACGGCCAGATCGACCGCGTCCGAGCGCAGCAGGTCCAGGCCGCCGGCGCCGGTGACGTTATGCAGGGTGAGCCGCACGTCGGCGTACTCGTCGCGGAAGGCGGCCACGATCTTCGGCAGCAGATAGAGGATGGTGGAGCTGCCGGCCGCCACATGCAGTTCGCCGGCATCCAGCCCGCCGACCTGGCCGCGGAAGACGGCATCGAGGCCATCGATGCCTTCGAGCAGGGGCCGCGCCAGCTCGTAAAGGATCTGGCCCTCGCGGGTCGGGGTCAGCCGGCGGCCCGATCGCTCCAGCAGGCGGACGCCCATGTCCCGTTCCAGGGCCTGCAACTGCAGCGTGATCGCCGGCTGGCTGACATACAACGCCTCGGCCGCACGCGACACCGAACCCAGGCGCGCGGTCTGGCAAAAGGCCCGCAACGGCTTCAGGCGGTCGCCTTTGTAAGCAAAACGGGGGCTGTCTGAACCTGGGGAAGCCATTGATCTTAAAAGAGTATAAGTAAAGCTAATACATATCATTGAAAAAACTGTATTGTCAAATACAGTACCCGGGCGCACGGTGGATTCGGACAAGACACCGGAGCCGCGCATGTCGGCAGTGATGAAACCCAAGGAACCCGCGCCCGTCGAACTGACGGCGCAAACGCCAGGTCAGGCCGAAGTGCTGACCCCGGCGGCGCTCGATTTCCTGATCGACCTGCATCGGCGCTTCGAGCCGCAGCGCCAGGCCCGGTTGGCGGCCCGACGCCAGCGGCAGGCCGAGTTCGATGCCGGCGCCCTCCTGGATTTCCGCCAGGACACCGCCGTCCTGCGCGATGGCGACTGGCGCGTGGCCGAGATCCCGGATGCCCTGCTCGACCGTCGCGTGGAGATCACCGGCCCGGTCGACCCGAAAATGGTGATCAATGCGCTCAACTCCGGCGCCAACTGCTACATGGCCGACTTCGAGGACTCGACCGCGCCGACCTGGGACAACCTGATCGCCGGCCAGCGCGCGCTGCGCGCCGCGGTCGCCGGCACGCTCGAGTACACCGGCGACAACGGCAAAAGCTACGCGCTGAAGCCGTTCGAGGCGCAAGCGGTGCTGATCGTGCGTCCGCGCGGCTGGCACCTGGACGAAAAACACGTGCTGGTCGACGGCGAGCGGATCAGCGCCAGCCTGTTCGATCTGGGCCTGTTCGCCTTCCACAATGCGGACGTGCTCGCTGCGAAGGATCGCGGACCTTACTACTACCTGCCCAAGCTGCAGTCGATGGAGGAAGCGGCGCTGTGGCAGGACGTGCTGGCGCGCATCGAAACGGCGCTGGGCCTGCCGCAGGGGCAGATCAAGGTGACCATGCTGATCGAGACGCTGCCGGCGGTGTTCGAGATGCACGAGATCCTGCATGCGCTGCGCGAGCGCATCGTCGGCCTCAATTGCGGCCGCTGGGATTACATCTTTTCCTACATCAAGACCTTCCGCGCGCACCGCGACCGGGTGCTGCCCGAGCGCGGCCAGGTGACGATGACGCAGCCTTTCCTGAAGGCCTATTCGGAACTGCTGATCCAGACCTGCCACCGCCGCGGCGCGCATGCGATGGGCGGCATGGCGGCGCAGATTCCGATCGCCAACGACGTCGAAGCCAATGCCGCGGCGATGTCGCGCGTGCACGCCGACAAGCTGCGCGAAGTGGGCGCCGGCCACGACGGCACCTGGGTCGCGCATCCGGCGCTGATCCCGATCGCGCGTGCCATCTTCGACCACAGCATGCCGTGCAAGCACCAGCAGAGCGTGAGCCGCGACGATGTCGTCGCCTCGCGCGATGCGCTGATCGCGGCGCCGATCGGCAGCATCACGCGCGCCGGTTTCGACGGCAATGTCGAAGTCTGCGTGCGCTACCTCGCCGCCTGGCTGGCCGGCAACGGCTGCGTGCCGATCCACTGGCTGATGGAGGACGCTGCCACCGCCGAAATCGCGCGCACGCAGTTGTGGCAGTGGCTGCACCACGGCGCTTTGCATCTGGACGACGGCACGCCAGTCGATTTCGGGCTGCTGCAGCGCGCGCTGTTGAACCTGCCGTCGAAGCTGGCTGGCGAAAAGGTGATCGGCTTCGAAAGAACGCAGGAAGCCATCGCCATGCTCGACGAGCTCACCCATCGCGACGAGCTCGAGGATTTCCTCACCTTGCCCGCCTACGAACGTTTGCCCTAGCTCGCTCTTCGTAGGTGCGAATTTATTCGCACGCTTTGCCAGAAAGAGCGTGCGAATAAATTCGCACCTGCGAGAGCCACGGCGAAACCCGCTCGACCCTTTTCTCGATCCACCAAGGACATCACTTCCATGAAAACCACCCTGCCCACCGCCGAACAGATCAAGCTGGACTGGACCAACAACCCGCGCTGGAAGGGCGTGACTCGCGCCTATTCCGCCGAGGACGTGGTGCGGCTGCGCGGCACCGTGCCGGTGGAGCATTCGCTGGCCAAGATCGGCGCCGAAAAGCTGTGGCGGTATCTGCACACCGAGGATTTCGTCAACGCGCTCGGCGCGCTGACCGGCAACCAGGCGATGCAGCAGGTCAAGGCCGGGCTGAAGGCGATCTACCTGAGCGGCT